>JACCDP010624937.1_pt1 | contig 46312 bp, 67 predicted proteins | sample 7445841 | NCBI WGS metagenome assembly JACCDP01 (sample SAMN15323441, study PRJNA562643) | freshwater metagenome | isolation source: river surface water | place: USA:Blue River Watershed | collected 2017-08-17
GCCTCTATTGAGCTATAACAATGACTTACCAACTTACCGAAACCGAAGCAATTTTACGTCTTTCTGACGGTGCTTTTATTCCGCCAAATCCTGAAAATCCCGCTTATGCACAGTACCTCGCTTGGCTAGCCGAAGGCAACGAGCCTCTCCCTGCCCCTGAACCCGAACCAGCCCCCGTGCTCACCACTGAGCAGAAGCTGGAAGCTGCTGGGTTGACCGTGGCGGAACTGAAGGAACTGTTCGGCCTACCATAATACTTCTTAAGTAAAATGATCACCATCTTCGGAGTCAAGGTCTCGCTTGAGGCCTTGGCTTTTTTTATTCTCTTTCTTGCTTCTGAGTATCTCGGTCTGAACAAGAAAATTCGCTCTAATACCGTAACTCAGTTTATTGTGCGAGCTGCTCGTCTCGCTCGTCCATTCCGTAAGGAAGACGACAAGATCTCTCAAATTAAAAAGATTCTACGCGGGTAATCAACATGGTACTGCTGCCTGTGAAGCAGTATTACCCACAAACCGATAGTGCAACGGGTCACGGAGATCGGATGTGCTTTAGCTCAACATGCGCTATGGCTATTAAGTATCTCCGTCCTGATGCTCTGCGTGGCAGTAATGCTGATGATGATTACTTGAGAACTGTTCTCAAATACGGTGACACTACATCTTCCACAAGTCAAATCAAAGCCTGTCAGCAGTACGGTGTTCTTGCTTCCTTTTACACAAAAGGTACTAGGCAATCGTTAATCAATGAACTGAAAGCAGGCTATCCAGTTGCTACTGGTATCCTCCACAAGGGACACGTTTCCAAACCCGTAGGTGGTGGGCATTGGATGCTCCTCATCGGTGATGATGGAGACAAGGGTGTCTTCCATGATCCATACGGGGAGATGGATAACGTCAACGGTGGCTATGTCTCCATTGGCTCCGGCGGTAAGGACGTTAAATACTCTTGGCGTAACTGGCTTCCGCGTTGGGAGGTAGAAGGTAAAGGCACCGGTTGGTTCATGACCTTTCGCCCAGTGCAGCAGACACGCCCTGAAGCTCCAGTAGAAAACACTTGGAAGGGAGTTAAAGCTGCTGCGGCTAAGGCTGGTGCTAAGTTCCCCCAAGTCGTCGCTGCTCAGTGGGCTCTGGAGAGCGGCTATGGCAAGCACACCTCTGGTAAGAATAACTACTTTGGCCTTAAGGGTGAAGGCTCTGAGCGTGAAACCAAAGAGTTTATTAACGGACAGTGGATAACAATTAAGGCAGGTTTTATCGACTTTCCTGATCTACAAACTTGTGTCTCTTACCTAGTAGATCGCTGGTACCGAGACTACAAACGTTTTAAAGGCGTTAATCGTGCTAATTCTCCTGAAGAGTGTGCACGTCTTCTTGTAACTGAAGGATATGCTACCGATCCTCAATACTCTGATAAACTAATTAAATTAATTCGGGAGAATGATTGAAGCAAGTGTAGCGGCAGGTATAGCCTTGTTGACCGCTATTGTATCGGTGCATAGCCGCCTACATTCTAAAATTAGTGATGTGGACAGTCGTGTAGACAAAGTAGAACTTCGTATTGCTGAGAACTACGTTCAAAAACAAGAGTTATCTGCTGCTCTTCAAAAAATGGAGGATCACATGATCCGCATTGAAAACAAACTAGATCAAATAGTATTGAGAAATGGCTAAAAATAAAGCCACGGAAGATATGTTCAATGAGTTGCATAACATGGTAACTCAAGAACTTCTTAACCGAATTAAATCAGGTGAAGCCAGCACTGCTGATCTAAAGGCAGCTTGTGACTGGCTAGCCAAAAACGACATTAGTGGGGTTGCTTACGACGGTAATCCCCTCGATAAGCTTGCTACTATCATGCCCAAGATAGATCCTGAACTTGTACAAACGAGGTTGTATGGCAAGTCGCACGTCTAAGTTCTACAAGGAAAATCCAGAGGCTAACGCCAAGCGTCTTAAGTACCAAAAGAAGTACAACAAGCAAAGTATGCAAATACAGAAGCGAGTTGAACTTAATAAAATCAACAGGCAGAAAGGAACCTATGGTAATGGTGATGGGAAGGACGTCTCTCACACCAAGGACGGCTCCACTGTTATGGAAGATCAATCTAAAAATCGAGCCCGGAATCGGGGCAAAAAATAAGCTGATATGACTCCTTTACTACCGAGTCCTGATCACTATCTCCACAACCTTATAACGATGACAAGTCCTGAAGCTAAGCGTCTTTGGAGACGCGCTATTAAGGAGCACTTTAATTGTCAGTGTGTCTACTGCGGAGAAACTTATGAATTACACGAACTTACTCTCGATCATGTTAAACCAAAATGCTATGGAGGAGAAGACCTCACCTCAAACCTTGTACCTAGCTGCTGGCAGTGTAATCAGAACAAAGGTAGTAACAATTGGCTTCAGTGGATGAGGGATACATTTGGTATCACCCCAAGGGAGCAACTTATTCTTTCTCACATTAAATAACAATGGCTCGACGCTCACTTAAAGACGATTTGAAAGAAATTCGTTCCATGATTGGTAAATCAAAGGAACGCCAAGGTCGTGATGTAAAAGCAGAAATTGGTTCCAATGCCATGAAAGCTACTGGAACTGAACGTAACTTTATGCAAGGTGGCTACACCACTAAAACAAAGCCGGATGGCTCACGTCTACAAGGTGCACCAATCTCTAAAGCTAATATCCAAGAATATAAAGATGCTCAACAGCAACCTAAGCAGCAAGAGCAGGTTGCACCTAAGCCTCCCCGTAGTCGTCCGGGTCCCGGTCGTGAAGGCATGATGGCTAAGGCAGAAGAAGAGCGTAAGCGTCGTATGCGTGGTCAGTCGGCTGTTATTGGGGGCTAGTTATGGCCCCTAAGAAGAAGCCTATGCCAAAAAGCAGCCCAAAGGCGGATCCTGTTACCAAATTATTACAGGAACGGGAATTGGAATACCAAGGTGCTATGGGTATTGCCAATAATGATTTGCGGGCAAAAGAGGCTGAACTACTTCAAATTAAAAAAGCATATGAAGCTAGTGGGTCTAAAGTTGAAGGATTTGATAAATTCTTAGAAGAGAAACATGCTCAAATTAAACGAGCATATAGAGATGTCGTCAGTGAGCAATCGTATCTTTTTGAGAATGATCTTAGAAACTACGCTGTTGGCTCTAGTGATCTACTGGATGTATTGAAGACGGAGGCAAAACAACGCCAAATTTCACAACCAATTCCAGGAACTCAAGCTCATCACCCGGCTTCTGTATCTTCTGTAGAAAGCTATTTGCGTAATATGCCAATGGCTGAACAACGTAGAACTCTTGATTTGCTTGTCAGTCAAGGTTATGTTGTTGGTTCAAAGGCAGAAGGATTCATTCCGTTGTCAGGTCCAGCGCATTTAGGCGGTGGTGAACGTTGGGGTAAAAACTTTGCTCACGTTGGTAAGGAAGGTGTTGAGTCTGATCCTGGTAGATTTAAGGGAACTGCTCTTCCTAAAAACACAACAGCTGAGCAAGCTGTAGCTGCAATGAAACCAATGTTGGATGAGCAAATTGCCCTCAATACAGCTGCTTATAACCATCCAATTGAACAGCAAATGCGACAAGTTGCTGAGCAATTGATTGGAAAACCTATTACTTGGATGGGTGGTAGTGAAGAGGATTTAAAAGCACAAAGAACTGCTGCTAAAGAACAAGGCATTAATGCAACGACGATCTCCAAAGGATTCAGTCGGTACCCTCAATTGATGGGGACTGAGCAAGTTCCTGGTGTTAGCATTATGACAGATGTAGGTACCAGGGTTCCTCTTGGTACTAAACCTAGCGAAGAAGTACGCAGACAAGCAACGCAAACTGTTAGAAATCCTCAAGTTGTTTTAACCACCAGTCAAACGCTTGGCCAAAAAGCAGCAGCTATTGCCAATAGAGAACCAGTTGCTACTCCAAAGCCTACTGTTGTTGTTCCGGTAAAACCAGCAGTTAAACCTGCAGTCAAACCTACTACAAAACCAACAGTTAAACCAAAGCCTAAGCCAAAGGTAACAACTAAGTCTAAGATGCCTAAAGGCACTAGCACTGTTCGTGTTGTAGATGTTGTAGCACCATCTCAAGAACGGTTTGGTCCTGGTGGTATGATGAGTACAATTGATCAGCCGCATGAACGGCAATTTATGTGGAACCGATAACCCATGCAAAAGAAAGCACCCAATAAACCACCCGATAAGAACTTTATTAAACAGGTTCTGGATAACCTTAAGATCGGGTACACTGATGGTAAGAATCCTATTGCTCGTGCTATGACTGGCCATGGGTTTATGCCGTCTAAAAACGCTGCTCTTAACTTTGGGGCACTGATGAATATGCCGTATGACCCTGAGATGCGTATTCGTCCCAAGGATCCACAACAACAGCTAAGAGCAAACAATGCACGTATTGGTCAGATTGAACGAATCCATAACGTCTACATCAAACCACGAGTAAAGCTCGCTGATTGACGCCTGTATGCCCCTACAACACCCTTGTGGGGGCTTTCCCATACATTCTACCACCAATGCCCCAAATACTTGTCACAGGCCCTCAGAGAAGCGGTACAACGATTGCTGCTCGTATCATAGCTCATGACCTAGACATTGAGTACATCGATGAGTCTGATGTTCAGTTTAACAACATACCAGAACATTGTGTTATCCAAGCGCCTTTTGCTTTGAAGTGTTTGGTTGAGTTATCTTTTATTCAACCTGACCTTAATTTTGCATTTATGGCTAGAGATCCACAAGATATAAAGAAAAGTATGGAACGTATTGAGTGGTATAAGGACGTAATCAATGATCCATTGTTTTACGACAAATACTTAGCTCATTGCCAACATCTTTGGCTATCTTGTAAGGTATTGATTCCAGAAGAACGGTTAACAGAGTTAAGCTACAATTCTTTAAGGGATCACCCTTTGTTTATTGAAGATCGTTCTGATTTTACTGTAAGGCAGTGGCAATTAGATAATCCTATAGGACCTAAAACTTGGAGACATGACAGACACCTTAACCGCCCTTAAAGATGATTTCAAGTTATTCCTGCAAGCATTGTGGGGACAGCTAGACTTACCCTCTCCAACTCGTGCTCAATACGCCATCGCTGATTACCTACAGCATGGTCCTAAACGACTACAGATCCAAGCTTTCCGAGGAGTCGGTAAATCGTGGATTACTGGAGCGTTTGTGTTGTGGACACTTTTTAATGACCCAGAGAAGAAGATCATGATTATTTCAGCTTCTAAGGAGCGAGCTGATAACATGTCTATCTTTCTTCAGAAGCTAATTATTGAGACACCGTGGTTGGCTCACCTTAGACCTAAAAGTGATGATAGCCGTTGGAGTCGTATTAGCTTTGATGTTAACTGTAGCCCTCACCAAGCACCATCCGTAAAGAGTGTTGGTATTACTGGACAGCTTACTGGTAGTCGTGCAGATTTGATGATTCTTGACGACATTGAAGTTCCTGGTAACAGTATGACTGAGATGATGCGAGAGAAGCTATTGCAACTGTGTACTGAGGCTGAGTCTATTCTTACACCAAAGAAAGACAGCCGTATTATGTACCTTGGTACACCACAAACTACTTTCACCATTTACCGTAAGTTAGCTGAGCGTAACTACCGTCCATTTGTTTGGCCAGCACGTTACCCACGTAAAGACAAACTATCTCAATATGAAAACCTGTTGTCTCCACAAATTGTGGAAGACATTGAGATGGGTGTTGAGGAATGGACACCAACAGACCCTGATCGCTTTACTAGCGATGATTTGCTGGAACGTGAAGCAGCTATGGGTCGTAGTAACTTCATGCTTCAGTTTCAATTAGACACAACACTGAGTGATGCAGAGAAGTTCCCACTTAAATTCAGTGACCTTATCATTACCTCTGTTAACCCGACTCAAGCGCCGGATTCTGTTGTGTGGTGCAGTGACCCTCGTAATTGTCTCAAGGATCTGCCTACGGTTGGCCTACCGGGTGATTATTTCTACTCCCCGATGCAACTCCAAGGTGACTGGGGACCATATACAGAAACGATCTGCTCTGTAGACCCATCAGGTAGGGGTACAGACGAAACAGCAGCTACATACATATCACAAAAGAATGGCTTTCTCTACGTTCACGAAGTACGAGCGTATCGCGACGGTTATAGCGACAATACACTTCTTGACATCCTTCGTGGGTGTAAGCGTTATAACGTTACCAAGCTTGTGGTCGAAACAAACTTCGGTGACGGTATCGTCGCAGAACTCTTTAAGAAACACTTGCAACAAACAAAGCAAGCAATAGACGTAGAAGAAATAAGAGCTAATGTTCGTAAAGAAGACCGCATTATTGACACATTAGAACCTGTTCTTAATCAACACCGATTGATTGTCGATAGGGGTGTTATAGAATGGGATTATGCCTCTAATAAAGATGCACCACCTGAAGAAAGGTTGCTATATATGCTGTTCTATCAAATGTCTAGGATGTGCCGTGAAAAAGGTGCAGTTAAACATGACGACAGATTAGATAGCTTAGCTCAAGGTGTTAAATACTTTACAGATGCTATGTCTATCTCAGCCTATGAAGCTGTTAAACTTCGTAAGCAAGAGGATTGGAAAGATCAACTGGAAACATTCCTAGATGATCCACAGACAGCTACAAACCATTTAGTGCTTGGGTTTAACATAGACCAAAGGAGACAAGCTAGAGGTAAATATAAAGGCTCTAAAGTGCCTACTTGGGTTAATGTGTGACAGTTTACTATTGTCATATTTTAAGAAATATTAAATTCCTTGTAATCCATTCTGCTGCAATGGATTTGGCCAACCACCCATGTTAAGGGGGAGTGGAAGGGTGGATCCACCTCCCCTAACGGGGGAAGACATCCAAGACAAACAAGTTGTCTTGTTCTATCTTCCCCTTTATTAATGTCCCTGGGAAAGGACATTCTGTAAGAACCACCAAACCCCAAAAGACACAAACTCCTCCAACTTGTTCTATTACTAAGTTAATACTGTGAGTACTGTGAGAGGAGCGAAGCTCTCACTACTGTCTCTACTGTTATTAACTCTCCTACTAACCTCCGTTAACGAATGAGTAGAACTTATCGTAAGACACCTACACATGTGTTCAGACATGTACAGACTTTTAGTGAATTAAAGCGACAGTCATTTGATAACGAAGGATATACGGTATCTACTCGGCATCGGTATATCCCATCATCGTATGATGACATTCGTCCTTCAGCTTATAACCAACTCGATCACCATTCATGACTACCCACCAAGTCAAACTTATCCACATCACTCCTGATGCTGAACAACTTATTGCCTATATGGCACGAGTTAGTAATCCAGCTAATCAGAACAACACTGAGACCAGTGCTAAATTAATTAAATACCTTATTGACCATAAACATTGGTCACCGTTTGAAATGGTTAATATGTGTGTAGAGATAGAGACAACTAGAAGTGTAGCGGCACAGATCCTTCGACATAGGTCCTTTAGCTTTCAAGAGTTTAGTCAACGGTATGCTGAAGTAACGACATATCCAATTATCCCAGACCTGCGTAGGCAGGATCTAAAGAATAGACAGAACAGTGTTGATGATCTTGACCCTGAGTTGGTGTCTAGTTATGAACACGACATCATTGAGTTGTTTAACAGTGCTACCGAGCTGTATGACAGAATGATTGCTGATGGTGTAGCAAAGGAATGTGCTAGGGATATTCTACCACTAGCAACACCTACTCGACTGTACATGAACGGTACAATCCGGTCTTGGCTGCATTACTGTCAGCTTAGGTGTGGTAACGGGACACAGAAGGAACACCAGATCATCGCTAGAGAGGTCTACAAGCTCTTAGAAGAGCACCTCCCTAATGTCTGCGTGTCATTGCAGGTCTAACGGACAAAGGTGGCCTTACCGGGCATTCTGGTAGGTCCCTTTAATTTTTGGCATAAATTTCTGAAGCCTTATATCGTCATGGGCGGTGGCATTTACCCCCATGGCCCCTTATAAGAATAGGCAACGCAGTGGTATCCAGGATGCACCCTGATTGATGTATTATAATTACTTAGCAGGGTGGATACCGTTTGCTATGTGTTAATAACAGCACGGCACAGTGTTATATCTATTGCCACGCCTTATTGAGAATGATTCGCAATAGGTAGATATGAAGTGATCTGTCTGGCCTCCCTGTTAGCAACAGTACAGAGACAGTACAATGAAGCGTTTACACGGTACTAATCGCTTCATCGGTATGCTCACTGCATTCACACTCACGCGCACTAACACGCAGCACTGCACGACATACACCATGATACCGAATCCCTAATTGGTAGCCAGGAGCCCTAATCAGGGGTTGACAGGGCGGCCTGGATGGGCTATGGTAGGTTCATCGGTGGGGGAGGCGAGAGCGTCGCTCCTCACCTTGTACCTAGACAACTGTATAGTGTGGTCGTCACAAGACGGAACTAGCGGTGCGAGCGATCCCGCGAGTAGTTATAGGTTGCAACCCGACCTGACTACACGACCACGTTTTGTATTATTAGTGCAGAGCCACATGCACTCTAAATATTAGATCATGGCACTTACTAACTACTACCGGAGGATTGCTTATGTCTCTTACTCTTGACCGTAAAGTAGCCACTGGTCTTCTTGGCAAGGCTACTACTGGTAATGATCTCTTGTCTGTACTTGAGATGATTACAACTGCTTTCACTAAGCCTACAGTTAACACTGTCCCTACACTTGAGGAGGTTGAGTTCTGATGTCTGTGTTTACTTTTGATCAACTGCGTGATGCTGTGCAAGAATGCACCAGCTATGACCTTGTTCAACGCTTTAGTGATGATGAGGATGAGTATGCGTTGATTGATCCATATGGTGATCAAGATGGTGATGCTTTCTATGATCTCAATGATGTAGAGGACTTCATTCGTAACAATGATCAAGTCGATCAGTATTTGTACGAGCTTGTCAATCAATGACATACTACATTGCCAAGATGTCTGATGAAGGTAACTGGGAGTATTTAGATAATGCACCTAGTTATTCTGATGCAGAGATGATGCTTGATGCGTACTGTGATATGTATCCATCGGCTTACATTGACGTAATTCACACTCACGAGGACTAATTATGACTGACACTGCTGTTGTACCGTTTATGCTCAAGGGTGATGCACTTGTTGAGTACGTAAATGAGAAGATGGAGCTTATTAATAGCAATAGGCTGACACGCACTGAAATGATCAAGGACGCAGGCTATGTGTATGACAATGGTAATGCTATGTACACACAGTTCTACACTGAGCTACTCAATGCCAAGGGTGTTGTACCTGTGACTAACAACGACATTGCTGACCAAGAGTATGAAGATCTTGGTGTTGATAAACGTAACCTCTATGATCGTGTTGATGATTGGAGCGGTGCTAAGTGGACACATGAAGAGCTGATTGAGTTCCTTGATGAGCTTGAGGACATTGGTATTGATAACGTCAATCAGTTTGATGAGGCCTTTGAATGGGAACATGATGGCTGGGCATCTATGGCTGAGAAAGAGTTCGCTGAGTATTGGTGCATTGAGGTTCTTGATGCACAAATTCCAGAGTGTGTCTTAGCTGCTGTAGATTGGCAGGATGTATGGGATCATAACCTACGTTATGATTTCAGCTACATTGAGACTGCTAACGGTACCTTCTTCTTTCGTAACTTCTGATGAAACTTTCCACCAACTACAAGATTGAAGCTAAAGTCTGCCACGTTAGTTACTATAGTGGAGACGATTCTCTCACCATCCACACAGAAGAGGATGAGATGGTTGAAGTGTATGGCGTAGATCTTAGGACTATGCTTTGTCTTACTCGTAACTTCCTAGTCGTTGATGCCAAGCGTAATACGTTTTGTAAGCACCAAGTCGATTCACTGCGTGAGATTAAAGATGCAGTAGAGAAGCTTATCCGATTAAACACTAAAGAGGAGGACAACTGATGACTATGACTGAGACTAACATCATTCTCGCTGTTATTGGTATGATTGGGTTGTTTGCTACTGCAACAATCTATCAGCGTGCTAATCGCATCACAAGTGTGTACTATGCCAACAAGATCAACAAGGAACTAATTAAATTGAATGAGGATGAGTTTCAGTGAGCTATCACGTTGTTCGTTATGATGATGACTATTCATCGTTGACTATCCTTAAATCATTTGATGATGAGAAACAAGCTGATGACTTTTGTTATGACATGGGTCATGTGTACATACATGCACATGTAGACATCTTGTCTGACGATGAACTTGCAGCTAACTACAACTAATTCACAATCATGATGACAATCCACGACAATGCTATTAAGATTGATGTCTATCCTGATGAGTTCAAACCTATCATGAAGGCAGTTAAGTATGCCTTAGTGTGTGATGACTCACGCAAGGTACTTGATGAAGTAGAGTGGGCTACACTTAATGCTTGGCTTGATGATTTCACTGACATTGCACTTAACGAAGCTGTATGAATGTTAATGTGTATCGTGTGCTTGAGTTGTGTATTGAGGAGGGTATCAATGATGCGTTAAATAGTTACAAAGATAAGGATCAACTAGCTGATAAGATTAGTGAGCACATCCTTCTTCAGCTTGACTATTACTTTGACTTTGAGGATAACTAATGGCTAAAGCACTGACTGATGAACAACGCAAGCTACGTCTTGAGTTGATTGATCTAGCTGCTCAAGGTGTACGCACTCAAGCAACTGCTGGTTATTATGATGCTGAACAAGTTACCTACTTGACTCAACAACTTGAGCGTGTTGCTAAGTTTCTTTGTGTTAAATCCTGATTCACACTCATCACCATGTTGACAATGACAAAGCCACTCAAAGAGTACGAAGTCACTACTAGCACTGGTGTTTGGTACTTACTGGCTCGTGATAACGAACAAGCTGCATGGTCAGCATTGGAACTATCTGGGCAACGTAACGAGAAACTACTTAATGTGAGGATTGCTGATGCCTGGTAAAGAGTACCTGCCAAACAACTGGCAAGAGTACAAAGATGCTCCTGATGATGCGTTCATACCTCATACCTTTGAGGAGATCATGGAGTGGAAAGTAGCAGGATGGGAGCTTCCTAGTTCTGTTGCTTGTATTATTCGTGTGTCTGATCGCAAATCAGGCAAGATTAAAGAGTTTGTATATAGCAAGCCAAGTGCTGCTCGCAATAAAGTAGAAAAGCTTTTAGCTACACCTGATGTAGAGTTCACGGTGTGCGACCACCAAGCTATCCACCATTTGATGCCCGAAGATGATGACTGATTACACGTTCAACACTCGCCTCAATCAACTGATTCAGCAAGTTAAGAATCATCCGTATCAAGAGGAGGTTCTCAAACTGGCACAAGAGCAACTAATTGAGGACACTGATGTGGTAGAATCCCTTGTGGTTACATTTAACTAATGGGGGAGTTTATTGGCTACACCAGCAGAGATTGATGCACAAGTCCAACTGGAACGAGACCAAATCAATCAAGGACTCAGGCGACTTCAGGAACAAAAGAGACAGCTAGAGGCTAAGAGCTATGCGTCTGCCACAATTTATGGGGTGGCTTCTATTGATGCTCTTCTTCCTCACTTGGTTGAACGCATTAAAGATACGAACCACAGGATCTCACAACGACAGAACGGAGTAGCATTCAAAGAGATTGCTGTATACCTTGCTGACATTGAACCTCTAGCTACTGCTGCTATTGCGTTGAAGATTACCTTTGATAAAGTGTTCTCATTCAAGCAAGGCAGTGATCAGCTCGTCTCAGTGTGTGATGCTATTGGCGCAGCTGTTGAGGCTGAATGCCAGATGCGTTACTATGAAACCAATGCTCCTGGATTACTTGCTACCCTAAAGAAGAACTACTACCATAGTTCAATGGGTACACATCAGAAGCTTGTGGTTATACGCACACTGATGAATCGCTGTGATGTTAAACCTTGGGAAGCTTGGGGCAGATCCAATCGCGTTAAGCTAGGCACGTGGCTGCTTGATTGTATCATACAAACGAGTAACTGGTTTACCAAAGAGCTAAAGCAAGAGGGTAAGAACCGTGTTAACTACGTGGTTCCAACACCTGAGTTTATTGAGATCAAAGATCGCATCATGAAAGATGCTGAACTCTTTGCACCTCTTGCATGGCCAATGCTTATCGAACCTAATGATTGGTCGGTTGGTAGGTCAGGTGGCTACATCCTGAACGAGGTGATGCACGGCCATGAAATGGTTCGCCGGGGCAACCACCCATGTATACAGGGGGAGATACCCTACGCCTTTTTGAACAAGATTCAGAAGGTAGCCTATCGACTAAATCCCTTTATTGTAGGGGTTGCTGAAGAACTAAGCAGATTGGAATGTTCAGTCGGTAAGTTTCTCCCTATCGTTCATCACGAGCTGCCTGCTAAACCTGCTGACATTGAAACCAACTACGATAGCCGTAAGGATTATCGGAGGAGAGCAGCAGCTGTGATGAATACCAATGCTCAGGAGTTTAAGAAGTCGTGTCGTACTCGTATGACAATGGAAGCGGTTGCTCGCTTCAAGGATGTACCTAAGTTCTACATTCCCTGGTCATTTGACTATAGGGGAAGAGCTTATCCTATTCCTGCATTCTTAACTCCACAAGATACTGACTTTGGTAAGTCATTGCTTCGCTTCGCTGAAGAAGCGTACATGACTCCTGAGGCAGAGGATTGGATAGCATTTCAAGTTGCTACCTGCTATGGCCTAGATAAAGCACCAATGGTTGAGCGTCTTGAGTGGACACGTAACAATGTCACACTCATCAGCAAGGTTGCTACTGATCCAATCGGCTCTCTCCCTGAGTGGGAGGCAGCAGAAGAACCATGGCAGTTTCTAGCAGCATGTGAAGAGTACTATCATTGCGTGATCGCAGCTGATAGACAGTTTACTGGTCTGATGGTAGCTACAGATGCTACATGTTCAGGTCTACAGATCCTAGCAGGACTTGCTAGAGATCGTAATACAGCTCGTCTTGTTAACGTCTTGCCTGGTGATAAGCCGCAAGATGCTTACAAGGTAGTGGCTGAAGAAGCTACTCCTGATTGTCCTGCGTCTATCCAACCACACATGGATAGGAAGACGGTCAAAAGGGTAGTGATGACTGTACCATACAATGCTAAACCATTCTCTAACCGTGGTTATATTCGAGAAGCTCTAGCTGATAAAGGAGTTGAGGTCTCCAAGGAGGACTTAACTGCTACAGTTAAAGCTGTTCGGTCTGCTATGGATCGTGTCGTACCTGGCCCAATGGCAGTTATGACATGGATTGAGAAGGAAGTAGCTAATGCTATCAAGTCTGGTAAAACCTTCCTTGAGTGGACAACACCATCTGGTTTTGTTGTTCACCAGAAACTTAACAAGAAGAAGTTTGAGGTCTTAGATCTACAACTTCTTGGCAGATGTAAGATGAAGGTTGCTGTCGGTGAAACAGATCAGGTTGATTTGAATCACCACAAGAACGCAACAGCTCCTAACCTTATTCATAGTTTAGATGCGTCGCTGCTACATCTAGCCGCACTACGATTTGACGCACCAATTGCTCTCATTCACGATTCTGTGCTTTGTCGTGCAACGGACATGTCCACCTTGTCCACTATTGTACGAGAAACATACATGCACTTATTCGCAGAGCACGACTACCTAAAGGACTTTGCACATCACATTGGTGCAGAGACTGAACCACCGATCATTGGTGATCTGGAACCAGAGACCGTGATTGAATCCACCTATTTTTTCTGTTAATGGCACAATCCATCCACATCACTCAACAGCCTGTTGTCCTTGAAGGTTACCAAGCTGTACTGAAGCCTAGCAAGTTTGGCTACTCACTGTCTGCAATCCTTGATGATAAGATGATTGCTGCACTCGAAGAGGATCGTATCGAAACCCTTAAGTGGGCAGAGAGTAAGCTGAAAAATCCTAAGCGTAGTGTACTTAAACCTGAGCCTTGGGAAGAGGTGTCTACTGGTAAGTACAAGACTAAGTTTTCTTGGAATGAAACCAATCGTCCACCTGTTGTCGATAGTGAAGGCACACCTATTACTAACCTTGATCTGCCCGTCTATAGTGGTAGCAAGGTGAAGCTTGCCTTCAAGCAGAAGCCCTACATCCTCAAGGATGGTGTCACCTACGGCACTAGCCTTAAGCTTGTAGGAGTGCAAGTTGTAGAGCTTAATGGTTCTGCTGGTGTCGATAGGAGCGACCTTGGTGACGCTGAGGTGGCTGCTCTGTTCGGGCAGACTGATGGGTTCAAGGCTGACTCAGCACCGCCTTCTGTGGCCGAGGAAGAGCCTGTGGCTGACGACGACGACTTCTGATGGCGTATCGCTCAGGTCTGGAGGTGAAGGTCGCTGATCTTCTCTCCAACTTGGGAGTTAAGTACGAATACGAATCGACTAAAGTACCATATGTCTTGCAGTGCAACTATACGCCAGACTTCCTCTTACCTAATGGTGTCTTCCTTGAAACAAAGGGCCACCTGACGGAAGAGGATCGTCGTAAGATGAAAGCTGTCAAGGCTGCTAATCCTGATCTAGATATTCGTTTCGTATTTCAATCTCCTTACAACAAGATCTACAAAGGATCAAAGACTACTTATGCCAAGTGGGCCGAGAAACACGGATTCCCTTGGGCTGCATTCCACTCTATCCCCATTGATTGGTTAACATGATTGCTGCTTCCACCACTCAGTATGAGTACGGCACTGCTGAATTTTACGAAGAGCTGTTCAGTGATATACTTGCGGATGTAGATTCCGACAATCCTCAATACGCAGACGCTATTGTTGAGGGATTCCTGAAATCAATCGATTCTTGGTTCAACTATCACGATCACCAAGCAACTGCATATGATGAACTCCGACAGCGAGTTCGTAAGGCACTTACCGTGTGATAATTGTGGGTCATCTGATGCAAACTCATTGTATTCAGATGGCCACACTTTTTGTTTCGCGTGTAATGCCTACGGTAATACCGAAGATGTTCACACTCATAAAATGTCCACCAATGTCAGACTACAAGGCTCAGCTGAACGGCTGCAGAAACGAAACCTATCCGAAAAGGTCTGCCAGCAATACAAAATCTACCGAGACGGGGACGTTCTACGTTTCCATTATTTCGACAGCTCTGGCGTACTTAAAGGATGTAAGGTAAAGACTAAAAACAAGATATTCACCTATGAAGGAGAGACACCTGGCACACTCTTTGGACAACATTTGTTTCCCGCCACTGGAAAACGAGTCGTTATCACTGAAGGAGAACTCGATGCAGCTTCATGTCAAGAAGTTATGCCGGGGTGGCCGATGGTTTCTCTACCTAGCGGTGCCGCAGCGGCAAAGAAGTCGATTCAACGGGCTCTCCAATGGCTCCAGGGTTATGAGGAGATTGTCTTGTTCTTCGACAATGACGAGGCAGGCCGTAAGGCGGCGGAGGACGCAGCAGGCGTCTTACCACCTAGCAAATGTAAGATCGCCCGTTTGGAGGCGTACAAAGACGCTTCAGACGCCCTTCAGGCTAATGACACTGAAGCGATTCGTAGAGCTATATGGGACGCGAAACCTTACCGTCCAGATGGGATCGTCGATGGAAAAACTCTCCTAGAACTTGTAACCACACCTTCACCGCCATCTGATCATGACTACCCATTTGTTGGGTTGCAAAATAAACTCCACGGGATTAGGTATGGAGAGCTTATTACAATTACTGCAGGATCTGGAATCGGGAAATCCTCATTCTGCCGTCAACTTGCAGTTAACCTTTTGCGTAAGGGAGAGCGAGTTGGCTACCTGGCGCTTGAAGAAAGTAACCGTAGAACCGGACTTGGACTGATGTCCGCTGCTGTAGGTAAGTCCCTACACCTAGGTGAGCATGATCGAGAAACGTTGACCGAAGCGTACGAGGCAACGCTAGCCAAGTGGAATCTATTCCTGTTTGATGGCTTTGGTTCCTTCGATCCTGACTTGATCTACAATCGAATTGAATACCTGGCAGCAGGTCTTGATGCGAAGGTAATCTTCCTTGACCACCTATCTATTCTGCTTTCTGGTCTTGATGGAGATGAGAGGCGGATGATAGATACAACAATGACTAAACTACGTTCTCTTGTAGAGCGTACTGGTGTTGCCATGTTCCTTGTTTCACATCTACGACGAACATCTGGAGACACTAACCATGAAGAAGGCGCACGGGTTACACTTGGACAGCTGCGCGGAAGTGCGGCAATTGCACAACTCTCTGACGGAGTTATTGCACTCGAACGCGATCAACAGGCCGCAGCTGGAGGAAGTAATACAACAGTGCGAGTCCTTAAAAATCGCTATTCGGGCGAAGTTGGCATCGCTTGCAATCTAAGTTATGATTTATCCACCTGTAAATTCCATGAAACAGAAGCAGCAGAAGAGTTCGACCCCACAACTGACTTCTAAGCGTCGTGTGCTCCAGTTCTCTACCGGGACTGTCAGTTACGTCTATCAGACAATCGCCTCTGATGGGTACCCTAAGTATCTCGATCCAGAGAACGACCCTTACACCTATCTCAAAGCACCTAACCCACCTACTCCTGAGGCAGTCAAGCGAGCACAGTTCGTCGATAAGACCTATCGCTGGACTGGTAAGTGAACCTAATCTTCGACCTAGAAACAGACGGCCTATACGATGATTGCACCAAGATTCACTGTATTGGTATACATGATCTCGACTCTAACCAAACTCTCGTCTTTAACGATGAAGGTAGTGAGCAACCTATCACAAAAGGTGTCCAACTACTTGAGGATGCCAATACACTTATCGGTCACAACATCATTGGCTACGATCTTTGTGTTATCCGTAAGCTCTATCCTTGGTTTACCCCCAACGCTAGGGTTATTGATACTCTGGTTCTCAGTCGTATTTATCACGCTGATATGCTGAAGACAGACCAGAAGCGTAAGTGGAAGAATATGCCACCACGGCTTCAAGGTCGCCACTCACTTGAATCCTATGGATACAGGCTTGGAGTTTACAAAGGAGAGTTTGGTAAGGATACTGACTGGAAGAATTGGTCACAAGAGATGCAGGATTACTGCATACAAGACGTAAAGGTAACACAGAAGTTATGGCAACATTTCCACCCATACCTGACTTCATCCAACTAGAACATGACGTTGCAACCATCCTCACAGAACAAGAGATACATGGGTGGTACTTTGATGAAAGAGCTGCATGGGAACTTGAATCGACTCTCCGACGAGAGCTTGAAACACTTACTCAGCTACTACGCAACAGGTACCCTCTCATTAAAGATCGAGAGTTTACTCCTAAAAGAGTTAACCGAACAACGGGATACGTCGCAGGCGCTCCTCTCACTAAACTGAAGGAGTTCAACCCTGGTAGTCGTGATCACATCGCATGGGTCATGAAGAACCACCATGGTTGGGTACCAGATAAAGAGACAGCTAGTGGCAAGACTGCCATTGACGAGACTGTGCTTAAGGATATCGGAACCGAAGAAGCTCTTCAATTCTTTCGTTGCCTTGAGTTAACCAAAAGCCTCGGTATGTTGTCTGAAGGCAACAACGCCTGGTTGAAGTTAGTCAAAAACAATCGAATACACCACCACTGTTCAGTCAGTACAAACACGCACCGATGCGCCCATCGTAATCCAAACCTTGCCCAGGTCCCGAGTGACTTATCATTCAGAAAACTCTTCACCGCCTCGCCTTCCATGGTTATGGTCGGCGCTGACTTGGCTGGTATTGAGTTGCGGATGCTGGCTCATTATTTGGCTAGGTATGACGGTGGCCGTTACGGAGATGTACTCCTTAATGGAGACATTCACCAAGAGAATGCCGACAAGATAGGCATCTCAAGACGATTAGTCAAAACAGTTACCTATGCGTTTCTCTATGGAGCAGGCGATCAAAAGATCGGACTCAGTTACGACCAAAGCCTTTCCCCGAACAAGGCAAAAGAAAAAGGGGCTGAAATACGAAGTGCTTATGTTGCTGCCATTGACGGCTTGGGTGATCTTCTTGCCGCTGTTCGTGCAGCGGGTAACAGAGGCTTTGTCAAGTCGATAGATGGACGTAAGATCGCAGTAGATAGCCCCCACAAGGCACTCAACTACCTTTTGCAGTCAGGGGCAGGTGTGGTTGCAAAGCGGTGGATGGTCATCGCTAATCAGAACTTCCCTACTATTGATAACGACTATCTCTTTCACACTCATCAACTTGCATTCATCCACGACGAACTACAGTGGGAATGCCTACCAACTTATGCAGAAGATCTCAAGAACCATCTTGAGTTATGCGCTGCACTAGCTGGCGAATACTACAACCTCCGAATCCCCATTGCTGCTGAGGGGAAGATCGGCTCCACCTGGGCAGATGTACACTAATGGCTACTAAATCAAAAACAAACCTTGGCCGTAAAGAGTTTCAATCACGGGCCAAGTTTAAGCACACACATCAAGGTAACGGAACTCGCTCTCTACCTAAAGGCAATCGTAAGCTGAAACGAGGTCAGGGATGAGCCTTCTCATTGATGCTGATTATATCGTCTACAAATGTTGCGCTGCTTCTGAATCAGAGATTGACTGGGGTGATGATGTAATCACTGTTACAAGTCGCTTCTCTGAGGCATATGAGTATGTAGAACGGGAGCTTTACAACATTGCTAACGATCTGGGACATTTTGACGATTCTATTCTGTTTTTTTCTGATTCTATCAATTTCCGTAAATCTCTGTATCCAGACTATAAAGGACATCGAAACAGAAAGAAACCGTGCGGCTATAAAAGAGTCATCAACAAACTCAAGGAGGACTACACGGTTGTAGTTCTGCCTACACTGGAGGCTGATGATGCTATTGGCATCTACGCCACCAAAGAGAAGGGACACATCATCTGCTCACCTGATAAGGACATGAGACAGATCCCTGGTGACCTGTACGACCTTTCTGATGGCGTGGTGACCATAACCCCTGAAGAGGGGCGTAGATGGCACCTCATACAGACTATGGCAGGCGATCAGACTGATGGTTACGCTGGTATTCCTGGCATTGGTGTGAAGAGAGCCGCAGACCTTCTCGATAAACACGGAGAGACCTGGAAGACCGTTGTAGATGCTTTTGCTGATAAGGATCTCGATGAGTCAGTTGCACTACTCAATGCACGATTAGCAAAGATCCTACAAGTAGAAGATTATGATTTCACCAATCAAACCGTCAGACCTTGGACCCCCTCCAGTAGTGACTGAATTAAAGATGGAGCAAAAGTTTAAGCTCCGTCAGATTGAAGACGCACTGCGCCACCCAGAGTCAAAAAAAGAAGACATCATTACTGTCTTCATGGCTCTACAACACCAATGTTTCGTTCTCAGTAACAACGTAGTCAATCTTGTATCTAAATGGCCAACAGCAGCTCCTGTGGACCCGAGTATTACCGACGAGGCAATATTCAAGTTTGGGACTTCATCCGAGACCAAGAACTAAACTTCCACCTTGGTAACGCAATTAAATATATTTGCCGTGCCGGTTACAAAGGCATTGAAGGCAAGAGCATGACAGATGCTTACATCAAAGATCTAACTAAAGCAATCCACTATCTTCAAAATGAGCTTGAGCACGAAATCCTTCATCAGCGAACAGGCAAAGGAGTTCAGGGCTGGTTTCCAAGTGATGAACAGTACGACTCCAGCTTCACGGACTATGCAGCGGACTTTGATCGTTGAAGAGTTCAAAGAATTTCTTGATGCTGAAAACCAGCTGATTATGGGGCTCACCGTAAACGCAGCTGACTGCCTTAAAGAACTGGCTGATCTAGTTTATGTCTGCTATCAATACGCAGAAAACCTTAAGTGGGATCTAGATGAAGCTCTCAATCGTGTTCATCGAAGCAACATGAGTAAGCTTGGTGAAGACGGCAAACCTATTAGGCGTGAGGATGGTAAGATCCTCAAAGGACCTAACTACCAAGAACCTAGCCTCACTGATCTTGTTTAATAATGTCTGATACCACCAAAGAACTTATCGCACGTACTGGCCGTGTACAAAGTTGGATTGATGATCCAACATCCCGTCTTCCTGTTAGTTGTACTGTCTTCGTTGTCGAAGACTCCATCGAGGGACCCAATGGAATCGAAGCATCCTGGCGTTTTGTTTCCCACGCTCTCCGCTACGGAGCTGGCGTGGCTGTCCATCTATCCAAGCTCCGACCCAAAGGCTCTGAAAATAGCAAAGGACTTGTGGCTAGCGGCCCAGTATCCTTTGGAAAGATCTACTCTACCCTTAACGAAATCTTGAGGCGCGGCGGCGTCTATAAGAATGGCGCTGTGGTGCTGCATTTGGATCTCAACCATCCTGATGTGCTTGAGTTTATTACTGCTGAACGTGCTGATCTACCTTGGGTCAAGCGTTGCGTCAACATTAACTGGCATTGGTGGAATGTTGCCCCGAAAGAAGTCAAGACAGCTCTAATTCTTGCTATCAAACGTGGTGACGTTTGGTTGAATAAAACTAAGATTGACAAAAATGGAAATCGAATCCGGGGTAACGTATGCTTGGAGGTCTATCTCCCAAGCCGGGGCACCTGTCTACTTCAACATGTCAACCTCGGCGGATGTGAACTCCATGACATTCAAAGTGCATTTGTCAACGGAATGTCCCAACTGTGCACACTTCACTCCAAAACAAATGTTGGAGAAAGCGGAGAATACCTCCCTCCAGAGACAGATCGCCAAGTCGGTCTCGGAATGCTGGGACTTGCCAACCTTCTAGCACGGTGTGGCGTTACCTATAAACAATTTGGTGAGGCATTGGATGACATTCTTAATTATAGAATTGCTCATACTCCTGCCCACATTCTTGCAGCTGAGATCAATGCTGGTATCCAAGCAGCAGCTCATACAGCACGTCTCAACAATATGGACCGTGCTTTCGCTATTGCACCTACAGCCAGCTGCAGCTACCGCTACAAAGACATCGATGGGTACACCACCTGCCCTGAGATCGCTCCTCCTATTGCCCGCCAGGTAGACCGTGATAGCGGTACGTTTGGTGTCCAGAGCTTTGACTACGGTCCGGTTGAGATTGCGTCTGAAGTTGGCTGGGAAGACTATAAACGTGTAGCAGATGGCATTGTTTCTCTGCTTGATAAAACGGGACTTCTTCATGGCTATTCGTTCAACTCGTGGTCCGATGTGGTCACGTATAACGAACAGTTCATCGAGGAGTGGCTGGATAGCCCCCAAACTTCTCTTTATTACTCCCTTCAGGTAATGGGCGATGTTCAGGATAAATCCAGCGCATATGCAGCATTGGATGAAGCTGAAGTCGATGATTACCTGGAGTCTATTCTAAACGATCCTGCTCCTGATTGTAATTGCGGCGAATGAACCCCTACGAAAAACTACAAAGTCGAAAAAGGAAGTGGTCTCCTGTACAGACCACAGCTGGCAAGCTTGCTGAGGGTGCGGAAGAAACTATCTTCCGTGCTCTTGCTATGCGACACATGGAACTACCTGTTGGAGACTTCATTGAAGCATCGCTTTCTGAAATTCCAGTTTTATCACAAGACCTGCTCCGATCTAATATCAAAGACGAAGAAAACCACGACCTGGCTCTCGGTTACATCGCCAATGCTCTCGGAGTTGATCCTAAGGCTGAAGAAGAAGCCAAGCGAATTCGAGAGGCGTGGATTTCGCATCCTGATCACACGGTCCTTAAAGCACTGGTGGCCGAACGTGCACTTTTCTTCGTTCTACTCCCGTTCTTTCGATTTAATGGTGACGCTGGTCTCCGCACCGTCTCCGCTGACATCAGTAGAGATGAACAAGTCCACGTGGCTGCAAACTCTCTTGTCTGCCGGGAACTTGGATACGAGCCATCTGCAAGTCTCGACAAGCTCAGGAAAGCAACGATCAACTGGGTTATGACACCTTTGAAATCGTCCACTAACAAATATCTGGACAAAAAATTTTGGCTGGATGCTAGTGATCGCTTGATGTACGAAGGCAAAGCTCCTGAACTTTCCGACACCAAGCGAGCCCGTATGCCTGCGTTTTTCGAACATGCAAACCCCAATCTCCCTCAATATGCTTGAGACCTCTGGTCTTCAGCTACAATCCATACTTAATGAACTTGAGGAGAACTTCCCACCAACTAATCCCCACCCGGATGACTCACACTCATTAATCATGTACCGCTCTGGCCAACGTTCCGTGGTCGAGTGGATTAACTATCGTTTATCCGACGACTACAATGGCTAAGAAAACAAAGGCAGAAAAGCAAGCAGCTAAAGCTCTAAAAATTGAACAAAGACAGCAGAAGCAGCAAGAAAGGTATGCCTACGCTGCTGCTGATGGCAAAATTAGTGGCAGTGAACTAAGGGATCTTTTCGGTAAAACTGGTTTTAAGTTTGGCGGTAAAACCTTTGGCGGAATGAGTCGCGAAGATCAGGCCACTGAACTTGCTAAGTTTGCGCTTGGTAATCCCAACGTACAGATTGGCAAAGGTGTAACTAAACAGCTCGGCCTTAAAATTAGGTCCGATGAAAGCGGTGGTCGCTTTGCTACTTATACCCCAGAAATGGTAGATTTGGGTAGAGAGGACGGTAAATTTGGACCCGCTACTCCCAACTTCGGTAAGGCAAACTCCTCTTGGTCTGCAACTGCTGGTGGTATGTATCGCTTCGGTGGCACGCCTAGTGCTCCAATGCAACCTCTCAACACTACTGCTGGTTTGACCGAGCCACTTAGTGGTGCTGGTTCAACAGGGTTAGAGTATCTGAATACTGGAACCGGTGACATGGGTGGCGGCAGTGGTGGTGGTACTTCACCTATCTCTGATCCTTCTGTTACTGCTCAGCTGCCTAGCATCTCAACTGGTGTGGGCACTATGGCTTCTGGATTTAAGACAAAACGCTCTAGCCGTAAGATGGCAAGAGGTGCAATTCAAGGCTACGGCTCTATGAAAATTGGTACTGGTACCCCGTTCTCCAGTACCGTTAATCTTGGTTAATTAAATGAACGCTAAAACAAGATACGATTATCTAACTAAGTATCGTACTTCGTTTCTCGACACAGCCGTTCAGTGCTCTAAGCTTACGCTCCCTACTCTTCTTCATGATGATGACGATACGGGTCGTACAGTACGGGCTAGGTTGATTACACCGTGGCAGTCAGTCGGTGCCAAGGGGGTGGTTACACTTGCATCTAAACTGATGCTTGCACTTCTACCTCCACAAACCAGCTTCTTCAAGCTGCAAATCGATGACACAAAAATTGGTGTAGATCTACCTCCTGAAGCACGTTCTGATCTTGACCTTTCGTTTGCAAAGCTTGAGAGATCAGTCATGGAAATTATTGCAGCCTCCAGTGATCGCGTTACCGTGCACCAAGCTCTAAAGCATTTGGTGGTAGCAGGTAATGCTTTGATCTACATGGGTCCTAAGGGATTGAAGCTGTATCCAATGAATAGGTTTGTCGTAGATAGAGATGGTAACGGTGAAGTCTTAGAGATCGTCACTAAAGAACGCATCAGCAGGAAGCTACTTGCTCCTATCATTAACACAACTCTTCCTGTCAATCCTCCTGGTGAGGATGGTTCGGATAATGAGGAGGATGTGGACGTATACACACACGTGCGACGTGATAACAATCGCTTTGTGTGGCATCAAGAGGTATTCGATAAAGTCATCCCTGGTTCACAAGGTAAGGCTCCCCTGGATGCTAACCCTTGGCTTACCCTACGCTTCAACGTAGTGGATGGTGAACCATATGGACGTGGTAGAGTGGAAGAGTTCCTTGGTGATCTCCGTTCACTTGAAGCTCTCATGCAAGCTCTCGTAGAGGGCTCTGCAGTGGCTGCTAAGGTCATCTTCACTGTTTCCCCTAGCTCCACTACCAAGCCTCAGTCCCTCGCTGCTGCGGGGAACGGAGCCATCGTACAGGGCCGTCCTGATGACATCGCCGCTATCACTGTTGGTAAGACGGCAGACTTCCGTACTGCCATGGAGATGGCTAGTGTACTAGAACGACGGCTGAGTGAAGCATTTCTTATCCTTAACGTACGGGATAGTGAGCGCACTACAGCTGAAGAAGTACGCATGACTCAAATGGAACTAGAGCAGCAACTAGGTGGACTCTTCTCCCTATTGACTGTTGAGTTCCTTGTACCTTACTTGAACCGCAAGCTGTCGGTTCTTCAAAAGACAGCAGAAATTCCTAGGATTCCTAAGGATCTTGTTCGACCCACTATTGTTGCAGGTATTAACGCACTAGGCAGGGGTCAAGATCGTGAGTCATTGGCTCAGTTCTTTACCGTCATTGCACAGACACTTGGACCTGAAGCAATCAACACTTTCCTTAACCTTGATGAGGCTATCAAGCGTCTTGCAGCTGCACAAGGTATTGATGTACTGAACCTTGTTAAGTCTATGGGCGAAGTACAGCAGCAACGTCAGGAAGGTATGCAACAAGCACAACAGATGGAGCTGGTTAAGCAGACAGCTGCTCTTGCTAACACTCCTGTCTTCGATCCAGAGAAGAATCCTGACGCATTACAACAAATTTATGGACAAAGCAACCCCAACCAAGCCCCAGAAGTCGAAGCGGCAACCGCTCCCCCCGGTTTCCCCGCCTAATATTGAAGAGGCTCCTACCGAAGACGCTCCGTATATGAAGCGTACTAAGATCGGTGAACCTACAATCGGTCGTTCCCCCGATTACGTTGAGACTGTTGGTCTCGGTAATCTAACCGTAGTAACTGCAAATGGCAAACGAAATTACGCTTAATCCCTACGAACAAACTGAAGGAGAATTTACTGCAGAAGAGCAAGAGGCACTAGAGATTGGTGAACGTCTTGCTCAAGAGCAGAATCAACTCCTGGCTGGTAAGTATCGCTCAGCTGAAGAACTGGAACGCGGTTACCTTGAACTGCAAAAGAAGCTCAGCAATAAGGAAGAAGTTCAACAAGCTGAACCTCAAGAAGAAGTTGAAGTAGAACAAGAAGACACTGAACAAGGTGCCCTCTATGAGCAGATCATGGACTCTTACCGTAAAGGTGAGTGGGATCAAGATCTTGTCAAACAAGTAGAAGGCATGGATCCTGTTGATGTTGTTAATCTCTTCCTGGAGAACCAGCAAGAACAACAAGAGACTACTTCTGTTCAAGCAACTTCTGAAGACGTAGAACAAATCCAATCTTCAGTTGGTGGTGATGTAGAGTACAGTAACATGATCCGTTGGGCTAGTGAAAACCTTACCCAGCAGGAGATTGATATGTATGACACTGTAATGGATCGAGGTGATCCGCTTGCTATGTTCTTTGCAGCTCAAGCTCTCAATGCTCGCTACAAAGATGCAGAAGGTTACGATGGTAAGTTGCTTACTGGCAATGCTCCTAAGACAAATGCTGATGTGTTCCGTTCTCAAGCAGAACTCGTTGCTGCTATGAGTGATCCACGTTATGATAAGGATCCAGCTTATCGTGCTGATATTGCTGATAAGCTTGAGCGGTCTAACATTCAATTCTAATGAACGACACTAACATCTTCGCTAAAGAACCCACCATGTACACTGATAAAGACTACACCGTGCCCCATAACGAACGTGCTGAACTCCTTAATGGTCGCCTTGCTATGCTTGGTTTTGTGGCTGCTGTTGGCGCTTATCTAGTGACTGGTCAAATCATCCCTGGAGTATTCTAATGCCTCTAAAGAAAGGCAGTTCTGATAAGACTGTTTCTGCTAACATCCGTAAGATGAAGGCAGAAGGTTACCCCCAGAAACAAGCTGTGGCTGCTGCACTCAATAGTGCTGGTAAATCAAAACCCAAGAAAAAAAGTAATGGCTAAGCCTGGTTTGTACGCTAACATTCATGCTAAGCGTATGCGTATCGCTGCTGGCTCTAATGAAAAGATGAGGAAGCCAGGTACTCCTGGTGCTCCTACTGCTGCTCAATTTAAGAAGGCAGCTAAGACAGCTAAGAAAAAATAGGAGTCCTATCATGCCACAAGTCGGTTCTAAAAAGTTTCCATATACACCAGCTGGTAAAGCAGCTGCAAAGAAAGAAGCTGCAAATGCTGGTCAAAAAATGAAACCAGCACCTACTAAGAAAAAGTAACTACTATAGTTAATTTATTATGACCTATTCAGGTGCGACCACGTTTGATATTACGGCTGGTCGCTTCTCAAACTCTGCATATGATCAAAATGATGATATGCTTCGTGTTAAAAGTGTCCAAAAGAAATTTCGTGATAGTTTCACTGGGGCTTCGTTGAACTCTACTTACTGGAGTTCTGTTATTAGCTCTGGCGGTGATGGTACTATTACCCAAACAGGGGGCACTTTGGTGATGACTTCAGGCGTGGTAGCAAATGCTACGACTGATGTTCTTGGTAAGATTAAATTCTCTATCCCATTTAGGATTTCTTTCGGACTTACCCTGTCTCAACGTATTGCAAACCAATCATTTGCAGTTGAGATGCTCTCTGTTGATCCAACAACTGGTCAACTAGATGGTCGGCATTCAGCAGCTTGGGTTTTTGATGGCACCACTGCCACTCTAGCTAAGTATTCCGTTCAAAACGGATCGCTTTCTCCGTTGGTATCCAGTGCGGTGACTGTTGTCACTACAGCTGCTGGTGGTATTTACGAGATTGAACCCTTCGCTGATGAGACTTGGTTCCATTCTGGAGTCCTGGATGCAACAAATAGCCGCTCCAATTCATACCGTAGGCATCAACAGATTCCCGACCCGAATGCTGAATACGTTATCCGGTTCCGGTGGCTAAATGGAGCAACCCCTCCTGCTAGCAGCACAACCGCAACCATTCAGTACCTTACTGTTCAGGATTATGCTGAACTAACCGCTGAAATTACAGCAGGTCGTGGGCAAACTACTGCAGGTCAAGGTGTTGGGGTTATCGTGTGTGGCTCCACCACGGGGACTGCTTCTATAAGTGTTCAAGGTGATCGAGCGCATGATGCCACTGTTGCGTCTGCAGGTTCCCCTTTCCGCATTGCTGGCCGTGCAGCCACATCTGCCTACACGTCAGTTGCCAACGGTGACGTCGCTGACATGATCACCACCGTCCAAGGTGTGCAGATCGTTCGCCTGCACCAGATCCCTGAACTGGAATGGTCCTATGCCTCCGCGGCAGGTGGCGTGATCAACACCACGGACGTCGTATTGGCAGCAGCTGCTGGCGCTGGCCTGCGGCGTTACATCACTTCGATGCAGCTGAAAAACATCAACGCCACAGCAACTGAAGTAGTGCTGAAGGATGGCTCCACTGTGATCTGGCGCGGTCATGTGTCAGCCAGCATGGGCACCGCTGAGGAGATCGTCTTCAGCAGCCCCATCAAGACCAGCGCCAACGCTGCCTTGAACTTCGCTTGCATCACCACTGCGGCTCAGGTCTACGTCAACGCCCAGGGCTACACCGCACCATGATCACGGTTGTTTCTTTCACCCAGGAAGGCGCTATCGTCTATGGTACTGCTATAGACGATGGTTCTGGCTACGAGCGGTTCTACGGCTACCAGATCCCTGCACCGGATCCCTGTACTCCAAAAACGATTGCAGAAGAACTGCAAAATCAAAAATTTAAGTAAGTATTGGTATATCCGCTAATACTGCGCGTGTATTGGCGGATTTGTAGGAGTAAGTAATATAAAAGTTCTTTGCTTTATTATTATGATTCCTCTTCTAACTACTCTGTCGGTGATCTCTAGTTGGTATGGCCCTGGTTTCCATGGTAACCTTACTGCTAGCGGTTCTCGATACAATCAACACGGCCTTACTGCAGCGCACAAGACACTCCCCTTTGGTACTAAACTTCGTGTTTGTTTCGAACGGTGTGCCGTTGTTCGGGTCAATGATCGAGGTCCCTACATTCATGGTCGGGGATTAGATCTCAGTAAAGGTGCGGCTGATGCTATCGGTCTCACTGCCTCTGGAGTTGGACGAGTTAAAGTAACACGTCTTAATTAACTTCAACTATGACTGCTATTCTTGCAGCCCCACGCTCTCAGGATAATACTTGGGAGCGTTTTTGTAGCTGGGTAACCAGCACTGATAACCGTCTTTATGTTGGGTGGTTTGGAACACTGATGATCCCGTGTCTCCTTGCTGCCACTATTTGTTTTATCATTGCATTCATTGCGGCTCCCCCTGTCGATATTGATGGCATCCGAGAGCCCGTAGCTGGGAGTCTTATGTATGGAAACAACATCATATCGGGAGCCGTCGTTCCGAGCAGCAACGCCATCGGACTACACTTCTACCCAATTTGGGAAGCTAATTCACTTGATGAATGGCTCTACAACGGGGGTCCGTTCCAACTTACAGTATTCCACTTCCTCATTGGTATCTATGCTTACCTGGGACGAGAGTGGGAACTTAGCTATCGATTAGGGATGAGGCCCTGGATTTGTGTCGCATACAGTGCGCCAGTGGCAGCGGCCACGGCAGTCTTTCTTGTTTATCCGTTCGGGCAGGGCTCTTTTAGTGATGCCATGCCGTTGGGTATTAGCGGTACGTTCAACTATATGTTGGTATTCCAGGCTGAACATAACATCCTCATGCACCCGTTCCATATGTTGGGTGTCGCTGGTGTGTTCGGTGGGTCGCTATTCAGTGCTATGCACGGTTCGCTGGTCACGTCCTCGCTTGTACGTGAAACTACTGAAGAAGTGTCTCAGAACTATGGTTACAAGTTTGGTCAAGAAGAAGAGACCTATAACATTGTAGCTGCTCACGGTTACTTTGGACGTTTGATCTTCCAATATGCTTCATTCAATAATAGCCGTAGCCTTCACTTCTTCCTTGCTGCTTGGCCTGTTGTTGGTATTTGGTTTGCTGCTTTGGGCGTTTCGACCATGGCTTTCAATCTTAATGGTTTCAACTTTAACCAAAGCCTTGTCAGCTCTGAGGGGAAGGTGATCAACACCTGGGCTGACATTCTTAACCGAGCCAATCTTGGCTTTGAGGTTATGCACGAGCGTAATGCTCATAACTTCCCGCTTGACCTAGCCACTCATACTGCACCAATCATCGGTTGATCATGAAGGAAGCCAAAGATCCAAAGAAAACTAAGAAGGAACTAAAGGTTGCACAAGGTAAGAGCTTTGATCTGAGTAAACCCTATGTACCGGGTGGTCAGAACTATGAAGGCGTACCTAATGCTAATCCTGAGATGCTTCGTCGTTTGAAGCAACGCCGAGAAAAGAATACAGGTGGACAGGATCTACCTGGATTCCTTAGAAAGGCTTAATAAATTGGAGTAGGGCACCTCAGAGTCGGACCCTACTCTTCTCGGCTATCGGCCCGTACGCGGATACCCAATAGCCATAGACGGTCTGGAGAGACAGACAAAAAATCGCAATAAATTTTCTAACCGGTTAGAGAGAAACAACAACAACATTCTCTCTCTTTTCTTACTGTGGCTAACACTCTTGTTACTCCTGTAGGTCGGATTAATAATACTAGTTCGACCCCTCTTGCCCTTGGTACTGCTTATGATACCAAGTATGCAACCTACCTGAAACTGTTTTCAGGTGAAATGTTCAAAGCCTATGAAGGCGCTACGATCGCCAAAGGCACTGTGCAAAGCCGTACGCTGACTAACGGCAAGGCTATGCAGTTTATCTTCACCGGACGCATGGAGGCGGCTTATCATGAGCCCGGCACTCCTATCCTGGGTTCTGGTGATCCCCCGGTGGCAGAGAAGACCATCGTCTGTGACGACCTTCTGATCTCCAGTGCATTTGTGTATGACCTGGATGAAACTCTTGCTCACTACAGCCTGCGTAGCGAGATCGCCAAGAAGATTGGCTATGCTCTGGCTGAGGCTTATGATAAGAAGATCTTCCGTCAGATCGCTAAAGCTGCTCGTGAAGCTCACCCCATCACTGCTGCCCCTGGCCCTGAGCCCGGCGGTTCTGTGATCCAACTGGGTGTGCAGAAGGAGTATGATGCCCAAGCCCTGGTGGACGCCTTCTTCGAAGCGGCTTCGATTATGGATGAGAAGAACCTGCCTAAGCAAGGTCGTACCGCTGTGCTGTCCCCGCGTCAATACTATGCGCTGATCTCGCAGGTGTCGTCCAACATCCTCAACCGTGACTATGGTAACTCGCAAGGTAACCTGAATAGTGGCGAGGGTCTCTATGAGATCGCTGGTATCAGCATCAAGCGTTCCAACAACCTGCCCTTCCTGGCTGGTAGCGTGTCTTCCGTCAACGGTGAGAACAACGACTACTCTGGTAACTTCAGCACCCACTGCGGTCTGATCTACTACAAGGATGCTGCTGGTGTTGTGGAAGCTATCGCTCCCTCCGTGCAGACCACCTCTGGTGACGTGTCTGTCATGTACCAAGGAGACCTCATTGTGGGACGTTTGGCTATGGGCTGTGGTACTCTGAACCCTGCTGCTGCTATCGAACTGCAGTCGGCTCGCTCCTGATAAAGGAGAAGTATAATGGGATTCGCTCCTGTTGATGGTGTAGGCGTCACTAATAGTGAAACTGCCTACATGCGTCCTCCTATTGAGCCTGGTCGTGAAGGTGGTACGGTTGTTGCCGTAACTCGTCTCACTGCTGGCACTGGCCAAACTGCTGGCACTAAGGCTACCACTGATGACAACATCAATGGCACTGGTTGCACTCTTACCACTACTGTTACCGATGGTGCAGTAACTGGTCAGACTGTGGCTGCTGGTGGTGATGGTTACCGTGTTGGTGATGTGCTGTCGGTTGCTGGTACAACTGCTGCCACCTTCCGTGTTGATACTGTTTCTTATACCAACTGAGGTAATTTCAAATGCCTAATGCTGCTGTTGCCGCTGGTGACAATGGTGTAGCAGGTAACGTTAATTTCGGTACCCGCACCATCACTGGCGCTTACGCTTCTACTTATACGGATAACGGTAACCTGGCTGTCTCTGACAACCACGCTGTTCGTCGTTCCGTTTCCCGTACCAACGGTACTGCCACCGCTTCCGGTGTGTTCTCTGAGACCCAGTGCCTGCGCTTTGCGTACACTGGTGTTGAGGCTGATAGCCCTGCGCTTGACGCAACTCGTACCGCTGTGTAATTTACTGGGGAGTCCTTCGGGGCTCCCTTTTTTTTATCTTTACATGAGAATGATTTTTATTTTCATCTAGACTTATGACTGCTTCCTATACGACCACACAACTAGCTGCTGTTAATGAAATTCTGGGGTCTATAGGGCAGGCTCCAGTCACTGTGCTTGATCAAACCAACCCTGAAGTTGCTTTTGCCTTTAACACCCTAATGGACATTAGCAGAGAGGTTCAAGCAGAAGGTTGGTCATTCAATCGTGAATATGAATATCCTGTCACACCTGATACATCTGGCTTTATTGTTATCCCTAGCAATGTACTTCAGATGGATCTTAGTAGGTCGTACTATAATACGGCCTATGATACTGTCACTCGTGATGGTAAGTTGTATGATAAATTGAATCATACTTTTGTATGGGATCCGACAGTAACATACAAAGTTGATGTTCTGTGGATGTTTAATTTCGACGATCTACCCCAACCCTTTAGGGATTACATCACAGCTAAGGCAGCTACACGAGCTGCTATCCGATTGGTTGGTGATGTTAATTTGGCACAAGCACTGACTACTCAAGAAGCCTGGCGACGTTCAGTCTGTCTTGAATACGATTGTCAACAGGGAGACTATACTATGTTTGGGTTCTCTACTGGCAATGATTATTACAATAGCTATGAACCGTTTAGGGCACTTGTACGATGACAACAGTTTCTCAAAGAATATCTAACTTTATTGGTGGTGTTTCCCAACAGGCTGATGAGAAGATCCTACCTGGACAAGTTAAAGATGCTTTGAACTGTTATCCAGATCCTACCCTGGGAATGATCAAACGTCCTGGTGGTAAGTTCACATCTAAACTACAGCCAACTCTATCTGCACTAGCCGCTAACTCCCTAGATAATAACGCACTGTTTACAATATTTAGGGACGATCAGACTAAGTATGTTGCTACTATTAGTTCTAGTGGCGTCATACGTGTTTGGGATCTTACAACTGGTGTAGAGAAACTTGTTACTCAAAGTGGCATCGCTTCGTACCTTACTGCTACTGATTACCGTAATATTAAGACTCTTACTGTTAACGACTTTACGTACATTGTTAATAGCGAGAAGATCGTTTCTACATTAGTAGCACCTACCTATAATCCAAAACGTCAAGCTGTTATTAGTCTTCTCTTCTTAGAGCATAACACAAAATACGTTGTTACAATCAATAGGACCACCTACACTTACACTACACCAACTTCTGGTGGTGGTAGCTCCCTAACCGTTACTGATGTAATGAAGGGTATCTCCGCTGCTATTGGATTCCCTGCTGGTCTTAATTTAACTAAGACAATCGTCGATGGTGTGTTGGTACTAACTAGTACCGCAGATATGACGGTATCGGTTTCAGGTGGTGATGCTGGTACCGATGGCAAGTATCTACGTGTGTTTAATGATTCAGTTGATTCTATCACACGTCTGCCTGAGCAATGCGTTAGTGGCCTAGTCACTAAGATTGCTAGTACTTCTGGTGCCGCCTCTGACTACTATGTAAAGTTTGTAGGGACCAATGTTGGTATTAGTGGGACTTACAGTCAAACAGGTACTACCGTAACTGTGACTACTGCGACTGATCACGGGTTCAGTACTAACGACCTAGCCACTGTAGAGTTCTCCACAGGCACAGGTGTTAAAGGTACTTATACAGTTACTGTAACTAGCTCTACTGTCTTTACCTACACCTCAGGAACAAGTCAAACCACAAGTGGTAATGTCACTGTAAGTGGTGCATTGAATCCTGGCTATTGGGAAGAGACAATCTCTCCATCTGCTAGTACTGGTCTTGATAGTGCAACGATGCCTGTTGTTCTTATCAGACTTGCTAACGGTAACTTCCAGGCTGCTCCTCTTAATGGATCGCTAACTGTCAATAACCTAGCATTAGCTTGGGAGCCACGTCTCGTTGGTGATGATGATACCAATAGCCATCCTAGTTTTGTAGGGTTTCCTATTCAAGATATTTTCCTATTCGCGAATAGACTAGGCTTCCTTACTGAAGATAACGTCTCCATGTCTCAGGCTGGTGATTACTATAACTTCTACAGTAAGTCAGCATTAACACAGGTAGCAGCTGATCCTATTGACCTTAGCGTTGCTAGTATTAAACCAGCTGTTGTACACTCTGTGATCCCTAGTCCTCAAGGTCTTCTGTTGTTTAGTGCTAATCAGCAGTTTGTGATGGAGGCTGAGAATGGCACATGGACTCCATCTACTGTCACCATTCGTACTATCTCTAACTACGAATCAGATAAGTTTGTTAAACCTGTAGATCTTGGTAGCACTGCGCTATTCATTAGTAAGAACTCTAGCTGGAGTAGAGCCTTTGAAATCGGTACTCGTGGTCAAAGGGAAGCACCTGTTGTCTTTGAGGCAACACGGGCTGTACCTGAGTGGATGCCACAAACGATCTCTCTGGCCACTGGAAGCCCCCAGAACGGGCTTTGGGTAGGCTCTAGTAGGACTAGCCCCACAATCTATTTGTACCGCTACTACGACGAAGGAAACGAGCGTAAACTGTCATCCTGGATTCGCTGGACACTACCATCCAATGTGATCCATACTGACATACAAAGCGATACTCTGTATATCATTACTACTGGCACTGAGGGGTACACTGTACTAGCCCATAACCTAGGATTATCTCCTACTACTGGTGGTCTTGTTAACTCCTTAGGCAACTCTGTTGATCCTTATTTGGATGCGTGGTTCCGCATTACTTCCACACCTACCTTTGCTGGTGGTGTGACTAAAGTATACATTCCAACGCATTTCAATACAGCAAAGACACTACAGTATGTTGTTGGTACACCGATTAGTGGGGCTAATAACTACTCTGGCCTCACAAATACCATTACTGTATTAAGTGATGGTGGCGGTAATTACTTTAACATACCTGGCAACGTAACTGGCAATTACATTTTTGTTGGTTATGAGTACCAAATGGAAGTTGTACTTCCTAGGTATAATTATTCAGCTGGTGATCAAGGGTATGACTTTACAGGTGTTACTAGGACTGCCCGTATGAAGTTCTATACAGGTCTTGGTGGTACTGTATCGTTTAACATCACAGATAACACAAGGAGTGTGTGGACTGATATTCCTAGTGTACGTTTGGCAGACTTCTACAAAGCCGATACATCACCATTCACCACCTCTTATGTTTATAGTGTCCCTGTATATCAAAGACCTGACAACTACGTTATGAAAGTTATCTCAAATAATCCTTTCCCTGTCAGTCTTGTGGCTATGCAATGGGAAGGACAGTATTCCGCTGGATTCTATAGGAGGGCTTAAGGATGGCTGCTGCATGGATTGGACTTGGTGTATCAGCTGTATCTGGTATCTTAGGTGGTATCGGTAGCTCACGACAAGATGCTGCTGCTAGACGTGCCCAAGATGCTCAGAATAAATACAACAAACAAGTCTGGGCGTTTAATAAAGAAAAGATTGGTCTTGACTACGATCAATCGGTAAAGATCTTTAATGCTGGTGTTCGTAATGAAGAGACACTGGCTGCATTCAAGGATCAAACTAACCTTGATGATTATCTCTATAAGCTGAGGATTCAGGACTTTGAATACCAGACGCAAATGCGTCAGTATCGTAAGTCTGAAGAGTTGTATGGTCAGCAGCTGACTTACAATGCTATGGCTCAGCAAGCTGCTAATGAAGCTGAATATCGTAGGCTTCAAGATGCAACTAATGAGATTGCTTATCAGAATCAAGACATTATTCTTAAGTATCTCGATACTCAAGGCATTACAGCTGTGAAAGGCCAACAAGGCCGTAGTGCAGAGAAAGCCGAGCAAGTGCAACTAGCAGCTCTTGGGCGTAATCAGGCTATTCTGTTTGACTCATTGCTTAGTGCTAGGGGTGAAACCGAGGCTGCTCTTAAGAAGATTGCTGCTGATAAGTATGGTGCTGATCTTTCGGCACAAGCTGCTCGTATGCTTCAACCTGATCGTAGTCCTACTATTCCCAGCCCGCTTAAAACTCCACGAGCTGAGATGGTTGCTCCACGAGCACCTACTATCTATGACTACGGTCCTAAGCCGGTTAAAGGGGCTGCAGTACAGTCTGGCCTTAGTGGCTGGTCTACTGCTATTGGTGGTGTTGCTAGTGGTATTGCTGGACTTGCTACTCAAAGTAAAACTAATTTTAGTTTAGGTAGTTCTTTGTCTCAAGGTACTAATATTCCAGTGGCTCAAATGCCAAAAGGTATGCAATTCTAAAAAAAAAACAAATGGATCAAGTAAGCTACAGAGGGTACGCCCGTAGTATTGGTTTCGATCCTGTTAAAGCTCCCTATGGTGCTCTTGATCGTATTCAAGAGCGAGATAACCGTACCATACGTGGTATGGAAGAAAACCGTCGTGAGATTAAACAGGTAAGAGACGAGTATGGTGCTGGACTAGAACGTAAGTTCAACCTTGAACAACAGAATAGTCAACAGAACTATGCTTGGGAAACGAAGCTTAAAGAGAATCGTCAGCAAGCAATCCAAAAGAATGCCGAGATCCTAGTTCAAAACGAACTAACTCAAGGTAAGAATATCTCACAAACCTTAGAAGGTCTCTCTAAGTTCAGCACTACTATTTCTGAAACTCTTACTGAGTACAAAAAGGCCAAGGACGAACAGGATACTCTCAATGGTTACATGGAGGTTGCTTCTGGAGAGTTTGATCCTAAGCGTCTGCAACAGCAGGCAGCAGGTGAAACTGTTCTTCAATCGTCTGGCCAAGCAACTGATACCGTAGCTGGTGAGCTTCAAAAGGTTGGTGCTAGTCCTGATGTTGTTATGGGTCTTCTGACCGGTAACAAGGCAAGGGACTATGGTCGCCTGAAAGCTTACATGGAAATGAGCATGTCTGAGTTTCCAGGCTATGCTCAAAGTAAGCTTGATGAGATGGGTGCAGTTACAGCTGCTGATCGTACTGCAGCTATGCCTACTTTGTTCGGTGAGTTCCTTAAAGATCGTGGTCTTTTCGGACTCAAAGCTGACTTCATGGCTAAGGGTCTCATGCAGATGCGTGGGACTTATAATGCCTTGATTGATGATGCACGAAGGGCTGATGTTATTAATAACTCAGAAACTCTTCGTGATGAAGCTCTTACTAACCTAGCTCGTTCTAAGGATGGTGAAACACTGAATGCTGCATTCCTTTCGCTGTCTAGAACTTATCGTGCAGATGGTAAGACGCCGATTGGTAGAGCAGGTGCTAAGGAATTAATTTACAAAGAACTTGGTGATACAACTCGTTACTCTGATCAGGATGTAGAACGTATCCTATCTGAAGCCCAGACTGATCAAGGTCAAAGCTGGAAGGCTCGGTTCACTCGTGATTATGATGAACTGATTAACCTACGTCGTCAAGATGCACAAAAGGAGTTCGGTCTTCTTGAAGCTGAAGAGCGTCAGAAGAACAAAGAAGCTGAGAAGCAACTCCTTGAATGGACAGCTAGTAGCTGGAATGGTGATCAAAAAGTTCTGCAAGATGTTATTAAACAAGCAGAGACTCAAGGTATTCCTACTGATCGTCTGAAGTCTTACCTTGCTTTTAGTAACGAACAACGTAGTATTGATTTCTGGACTGAACAGTTTGATGCTGCGTATGAGCAGGGGACTCTTACTACGGAAGATGTTGATCAGCCTGGTGTTCCTGCTACTGTTCGTCAGACCTACCGTGCTCGTGCTCAGGAGCTTGAAAAGGCTAGGGGTGCTGCAGGTATCAGCCAAGACGTTCTTAAGAATGAATTCACTGATGCTGTTAAGAGCAACCTGATTGGCGATAGTACCAATAAGACTGCACACTTCAGTGCTAGGTCTGCTGCTGACTATGCTTTGCGTCTTTACAATAGTAAATTTAAGACCTATGCTAAGACGATGGAGCCTGGCCAAGCATCTGAAAAGGCAAGGAATGATGTACTAACAGCTATTCAGAAAAAGTCTGGTAAGTTTGCTGTCACAGCTTCTGCTGATGCAAAAGGTACACAGGCTTTCTACGGTGCATTTACTCCTGGTAAGCATCCTGGTGCTCCACGGTATATCGATGCTATTAATGCTTCTCAGTCAGTAAAAGAGTTCCGCACTAATCCTGGTATTATCAACCAACGTGTTCTTGTTAGCCCTGCTATGCTGGCTGACATTAACAATCGTCTTGAGAATGGTCGTCCTATTTCTGTGCCTTTGTTCTTCAATGATTTGGCAAAGACTACGCAGAATATGACTGCTACTGATATTCTCAATGCTCAACTTAAGGCTGCAGGGTATAAGACAAAAGTAACTCCTGGCTTTAAGCAGCAACTTCAGGATCAACTTAATGATCCACGACTGAAGGCTATCTTTGAGAATAATAAACTGACTCAGGATAACCTTAATACTGCTATCATTGGTTCTGGTAATGCACCTGCTACCGTGCGTACAGGCAATGCTGGTTACACTGATGTGATGTCTCTTGGCAATGCAGCTGGGTTTGCATTCCCACAAGTGATGGCTGCTATGTGGGCATTGGAAAGCGGTTGGGGTAAGTACCACTCAGGTAAAAATAACGTCTTTAACATTAAGGCACGGCCTGGTCAAGGCACCATGAAGAATGGTTCCTATTGGAGAGACTACGCTTCGCCTTTGGAGTCTGCTAAGGATTTCATGAACCTGATGACTGATCCTCGCTATGCTCCTGGTCTAAAGGCTGCTAAGACTCCACGGCAGGCTATTGAAGCTATTGCCGCTGGTGGCTATGCTGGTGGTGAAGCTGCATATCCTGGTAAGATTGTGCGTATTATGCAACAGATGGGTGTTAATGTTGATCAACCATTTACCAGAGCTAATAAGCCTGGGCGTAATACTGCATATATGCGCCCTACTCTTGCTTATATTACAAGCGATCTTGGTTCTCCTGGTCAATCTCACCTAGACATTAAACAACAGGATAACCCAAATACACCTCAAAATGAATTTAGGATGAGGTTTGGTGAAAGGGATCTAGATCAGTATGTAACAGTACAGGATCCAGAGTTTGGCAACATACCTGTTGGCGAACTTAGGAAGCGTCTTCCTGGTCGTGGTGATAGCTTTGATCAACACCTAGCTAGGGGTTCTCATGGTATTGACTATCCAACAGCTATGGGTAGTAAAGTATTTGTTCGTAATGGTGCTCGCGTTGTGTCTAATAGGCAGACACGTTGGGGATCAATGGTTATTATTCAACTGCCGGATGGTCGGCGTTTCAGTTTCTTACATGGTAAATCAGTATGACCCAAACCCCCTTTGTTGATGAAGAAGAGCTGAAGCGTCTAGAGGCACAGTACGCAGAAGAGGAGAAAGCTCTGCAAGAGCAAGCTCCTGAGTACACGCCACAGACGGCAGCTCAAACTGCATTTCAAGAACCAACAGCTGCACAGAACCAAGCTGCTGGTAATGTACAACCTGTTAAGTCCCCACAAGAACAAGCTGTTCAGCAGTTAACTGGTGCTGGTAAACCTGAAGGCCGACAACCTGTTAATCGAGGTAGTGGCTTTATTTATGGTAGTGGTGATCCTAATGCTACTCTTGGCGAAGATGTAGGTCAGTATGCACAACGTACCCTTGAGGGTCTTGGTGCTGCTGGTATGGGTCTTATTGACTTTGGTATGGATGCCATTGGTCGTATCCCTGGTGCTGAGTGGATTGATGATGCTTGGGATAAACACACCAAATACCAGAACCCTGCCTTCGATAAGGCCCGTAAAGCTGCCTCTATTGTCCTTCCTAGTATTACTGTAGGTGGGGCTGCTGCAACAGCTGGTAAGGCCGTACAGGCTGGTGCTGTGCTGCCTAGCTTGGCTGTTGGTGGAGCCGCCTCTACAGTTGGTAAGACTGTACAAGCTGGAGGTCTACTGCGTGGCTTAACAACTCTTGGTGTTGCTGTTGCTGGTGATGTTGGTGTCAACGTTATTAGTGATCAATCTGAAGAGGAGACTATCACTACTGCTGTTAAAGAAGTAGCACCGTGGCTTCCTGTTCCTGATGCACTTGTAACTAAAGACACTGATTCTCCTGAAGTACGTCGTCAACGTAACATCTACGAGTCTGCTGGTCTTAGTGTTGTAGGTGATTTGATCGGCTATTCGTGGAGTGCTGGCCGATCCATTATGGATTGGTTCAAACCTAACGACAATACGGCCAAAGCTTATAAAGCATCAGAGGCTATGGTCAATGCCGATGAGGCAACGTCTGTACGCATCTCTGAAATCAACACACAAACTGAAGCATTAAAGGCTCAAGCTGATCAATATTCAGCATTGATTGCTCAGGATCCTGCCAATGCTTTCCAGTATAGTGTTGATCTAGACAATCTCAACAAGGCCATTAAGTCACTAGAGAATGAATCAGTCACCCTTGCTACTGAGTATCTCTCTACTGGTAAGTCTAGCCTGACTGAGAATCCCCTTGATTCCTTTGTTCAACGTCAACAGATCTCTAGGGATCTACAGATTGATGAAGTAGGTAAAGCGCGTCTCTTTGATGATCCAGAAGGTGCTACTGGTATTGATGCCTACATTAGCCCTAACATGTTCCCAGAGGGCTCTACAGCAGCCTTGAGCATCCCTCCAGGTAACATGGCTAGGAATATGGCCGATGTTACTGCAATCAAGCTTGGAGGAGCTTTTGGAAGCCCTGCACCGATTATGTCTGAGCGGGCCTATATGGACCTGGCTAAAGGTAATCTTCAGTCACGGGATATTATCCTTGATATTGCGGAAGCCACTAGGGAGACCGGCAACTTCGATGCTATTGTTAACGGATTCCGTTATACAAAAGAGCAGATGTCAAAGGCAGCATTTGAGATCTATAAAGATATTATCGCTGCTGATAGCACTGAAGACGTAGCCAAGTTGTTCCTTAACAATAGGGATGTAAAGACTATTCTTGATGGTCGTAAGATCTCCTATGTTAATGACATTCAAGCTGAAGGTATTGCCTATGCAATGCGTGACCTGACTGATAAATACCTTGGACGTGTAGCTACTGAGACCTCTGCACGAGCAATGGATACTGTTGGTCGTGAGATCTCTGATATATCTGAAGGATTTAAGGCTCTTCCTGAAGCTGCTGATTATGATCGTTTTACTGAGATGATTGCTGATCGCATTGGCTTCCTGATGTCTGAGTATTCACTCAATAAGTACATCGCTGGTTGGGCTCTTAAGAACCAAGACCGTTGGGCACAGATGGTTCAGAAGTCTGGTGATCCTGAAGCAAGCCTTAGGGAACTTACTCAACAGTTTGACCTTCGTATGCAAGATGCCACCAAGCGTGGTCAGAGCTACCGAGACATGATCATTAAGGTTGCTCAAGAACGTCCTGATGCAGCACAAGCTCTTATTGATGCGTTTGCTGTTACCAAAGGTGATGTAGACACCATCGACAAGCTGATGAAGTGGAGTGCTCAACAACTGAGCCCCATGGGTCTTCTTAAAGGCAGTAGTGATGGTCTCAATGCCTTTGCTCAAGGTGTGTGGGCAGTCCGCTATAACAACACCTTGTCTGGTATTTCTGCTCTCCGTGCTATCACTGCTAACGAAGTAAGCCTTCTGCTGCGTCCCATTAATTCCATTATGGGTACTGGCATTGGGATGATGATGGGTCGTAATACTGTTGATGATCTTCAGAAAGCTTTCTACACCCACGGTTCTGTACTTGATGTAAAGCGTAAGGCACTTAAAGATTCCTGGGATACCTTTAAGGGTCTCTGGAATAACGGTAAGTGGGGTAACGATTTTAGTATGGATGCTAAGTCGTTGGCTCGTGCTGACCTTGTTACTGACTACAATCCTTCTGTGTGGGATACCCTTGGTAACATGGAGAAGGTGTGGGAAAAGGAAGGTAACTTTGGTCGTCTTTATCAGTACCGCTTTGCTCGTGCTCTGTATGACCTTGGTAACTGGCGTTGGTTCAAGTACGGTACTAATGCTCTTATCAGTGCTGATGCTTATGTACAAACTAATCTTGCATCTCAACTTGCTCGTTCACGGGCTTGGGAAGAAGTAGCTAGCATTGGTTACAAAGGTGGTGAACTAGCAGAACACATGAAGAAGGCTACTAAGATGGCCTACGATGAAATGTTTGATTCTGCTGGTAACTTGACTGATCAAGCAGCTCGATATGCTAGTGGAGAGATTGCTCTTAACTTTGATGATCACACTTCATCTTGGTTGAGCATGGGTGTTAATAAATTGCCACTCATTAAACCGTTCTTCATGTTCCCTAAGACCGGTGTGAATGGTGCTAAGATGGCTATGTCTTATACACCTCTTGCTACGCTACCTGGCACTTCTCGTTATGCTAAGGTGCTGTGGGCTGGAGATGATATTGATAAGATTAAAGCCGCACTACTTGAGCACAACATTGATTATGATCTTGTGCCTAATGGTATGGAGATCTTTAGGGGTCTTGAGGCTGAATATCGTGGTCGTGTAGCATTTGGTGGTCTTCTTGCTTCTAGCATGATGGGATATGCTATGGGTGGCAACATTCGTGGTAATGGTCCTGTTAATGCTTCTGAGCGTAAAAAGCTTCGTGATAACTTTAACTGGAATCCTAAGACTATTAACATTGGTGGTAAGTGGGTTAGCTATGCTGGTTATGAACCACTTGATACTGTGTTGACTTTGGTTGGTGACCTTGCTTATTACTCAAGGGATATTGGTTCTTCTTTGTTTGAAGATTATCAAAGTAAACTTGCTTGGACTTTTGCTGCTACCTTTACTAACAAGACATGGGTTGCTGGTCTTGAACCGTTGGTAGCCTTTGCTTCTGGTGATCAGACTGCTGTTACTCGTTTCTTGGCTAATGAAACTCGTTCTATGATTCCTTTGTCTGGAGCACTTGGTGTTGCTGCTAATGCAGTATCCAGTTCTCAAAAGGATATCTACAATGATTTCATTGGTTATGTCAAGAACCGTATTCCTGGCCTTAATAAAGATCTTCCTGAACAGATCGACATTTATACTGGTAAGGCATTGAATGATATTGATAATCCAATCCTTCGTGGTTTAAATGCCATTAGTCCTGTTAAGATCAGTGATGGTACAGAGAAGTGGAGGCAGTGGATTATTGATAGCGGCTGGGATGGTATACAGATGATTCGTAAAGATTCAACTGGTAACCACGAATATACTCCTGCTGAACGTGAAGTTCTTTACCGTTATATTGGTGAACAACAGATCTGGAAGGAGTTTGATAAACTTAGTCGTAATAAAAAGTATAATGACCAACTTGATCGTATTCGTGCAATGCGTGTTGAAGGTCGTCCTAAGGAAGAGGTTGATGCTGCCCAATCTGAAGTGTACACTGTGATGAATCAAATCATGGTTAATGCTCAAAAGTCAGCAGAACTTCGTCTTCAGAACGAGAATCAACCAATGTGGAATGCTATCCAGGAATCTATCAGGAATAAGAACTACATGCAGCAAGGTCGTATTGATGATGCTGCTCGTGCTGCAGACCGCCGTAAAGCACAAATTGAACAACTTACTCAAATGTACAGGTAACCTTAATGGCTGTTACTGAGAATACTTATACAGGGAACGGGTCAACCGTTCTCTATTCATTTACCTTCCCATATCTCGCTACCACTGATATTAAAGTTAGTATCAATGGTACGCTTACAACTGCATACACTTTAGCCAACGCCACCACTGTTCAATTCAATACAGCTCCTGCTAATGGAGCTGCTATTCGTATTTATCGGTCAACCGATGATACAGCAATCAAGGCTACGTTCTTTCCTGGCTCTTCTATTCGTGCTGCTGACCTGAATGATGATTTCACTCAGGCACTTTATATTGCACAAGAGACAGCTAACTTTGCTGCTAGTACAGATGCTTCAGCTATTGAAGCAACAGCAAACGCCGCTTTAGCAAACTCCAACACTGCCTTAACTACAGCCAATACTGCAGCTACTACTGCCAATAGTGCTAGTGCTGCGGCTGCTACCGCTCAGACCTCAGCTAACAACGCTCAAGCTTCAGCTAACACCGCATTGAGCACGATGCTTCCGTTGGCTGGTGGGACGATCACTGGCAACTTGGTTGTGAATGGAACTGTGTCTATGACAGGCACATCCTTCATTGATATTCCTGTTGGTACAACTGCACAACGTCCTGCTGCACCTAACTCTGGTCAGATCCGATTCAATACCGATATTGTCCAGTATGAAGGTTATAACGGTACTGCATGGAGTTCCATTGGTGGCGGTGCTACTGGTGGTGGTGCTGATCGTGTGTTCCAAGAGAACGATCAGACAGTTACAACCAACTACACCATGACTACTAACCGTAATGCCGTTAGTGCTGGTCCTGTGACGGTCAACAGCGGTGTCACGGTCACCATTCCCTCAGGCAGTGCCTGGGTCATTGTTTGAGGTACTGAACTATGCCAATCACAATTAACGGATCAGGCACCGTCACCGGCATCAGTGCTGGGGGGTTACCTGATGGCGTCATCACGACGGATGACATTGCAGCTAATGCGGTCACGCTGGGCAAGATCGGCACGACCGAACAGGGTCAACTCTGCAAAGCCTGGGTGAACTTCAACGGCACTGGCACTGTGGCGATCAGGGCTAGCTTCAATGTAAGCAGTATTACGGACGGAGGAGTTGGAAACTATACGGTCAATCTGACTAACGCGTTAGCAGACGCAAACTATACCTGTGTCTCGACCTCTAATCAGTACATTGCCGTCACTGACTTGGCCTGGGGACGTGCCACTGCCTTGACATCATCTGCCATCGCAGTTTATTGCTTTTACAAGACAAGCACAGATGCGACCAGTAACACGACTTTTGACCCTCAGATTATGCAAATTGCAGTCTTCCGGTGATTACCATGAAACGAATCATCTACCAAACTGAAGACGGCGGCGTAGCGGTGATCATCCCCGCCGAGACCGTTGAACTGGCACTGAAAGACGTGCCCGAAGGTATCCCCTACGAGATCGTCGATGCTGACGAAATCCCCTCTGATCGCTTCTTCCGTGGCGCTTGGACGATGGGTGACTGCTGCATTGAACACGACCTTGAGAAGTGCAAAGAGATCGGCCATCAGCATCGCCGTCAGCAACGCGCTGAAGAGTTCAAGCCATTCGATGAGGTGATCGCTAAGCAGATCCCTGGTGTGGATGCTGTTGAGGCTGAAGCGAAGCGGCAAGAGATCCGCGAGAAGTATGCCGCTGTGCAAGATGCGATTGAAGCAGCAGCAACCCCTGAAGACATCAAAGCCGCCCTGGAGGTGACCCCATGACACTCAGATTGAATGGCTCAACATCGGGCTACACCGAGATCGACGCACCGGCAGTTGCTGGTTCCAACACGCTGGTACTGCCTGGTGGGAATGGCTCCGCTGATCAGGTATTAGCCACCAACGGCTCAGGCACGCTCAGCTTCGTGGATCGTGGCCGGATGGTACTGAGCACCGCTCAGAACAGCACCAGTGGCACTTCGATTGACTTCACCGGGATTCCGAGCTGGGTGAAGAAGATCACGGTGATGTTTCAAGGAGTCAGCACCAGCGGGGCGTCTCCCATAGAGGTTCGCCTAGGAACATCCTCCGGGGTTGAAGCAACGGGCTACGACTGCCTTATAAGCGGTATGTCCGGTGGCGTAAATACCAATACATCGAATACAGGCTTTTCGATTGTGACTTCAGCAAACGCTGCTGCTACTCTTTCGTTCAGGGGATCGGTAATTCTATGTAATCAATCTGGGAACCTCTGGGTTGCCAACATTCTTACATCTAGTGCGGTTAGCACTGTCAACTTTTATGGGAACGGCTCTAAGCAAGTAGCTTCTGTTCTTGATCGAGTTCGAATTACTACCATGAACGGTACCGACACATTTGACGCCGGTTTCATCAACATCCTGTACGAGGGCTGATTATGAGCACCTTAAAAACAACCAACCTTCAAAACCCTTCAGCAGGCTCACCAGCGATTGTGCTGGCGTCTGATGGCACGGCAACAGCTCAGCTCAGTAGCGTCAACGGTGGACCGCTGGCTGGGGCTAGGAATCGGATCATCAATGGGGATATGAGGATTGATCAAAGGAATGCTGGGGCGAGTGTGACTTCTTCTGGTGGTGGTACCTTTTCAGTTGATCGTTTTGCAAGCTTCGCTTCCGGCGGAGGCGCCTATACAACTCAGCGATCTACCGACGTACCTACAGGACAAGGTTTTGTTAATTCGATTGCTAGCACAGTCACGACCATTGACTCACCAACGGGCGCTGACTATTACATCATCCAGCAATCTATTGAAGGATTTAATACTGCGGACTTGGGATGGGGAACGGCAAGCGCAAAATCAATTACTATCTCATTTTGGGTCAAAGCTAGTATCACAGGAACATATACAGTTGCCATCCGCAACGGCGGCAACAATCGCTCCTATCGAGCACCTTACAGCATTACCACTGCTAACACTTGGGAGCAGAAGATAATAACAGCACCTGGAGACACAACTGGAACTTGGCTAACTGATAATGGCACAGGCATTCGCCTTGGCTTTACTCTTGGTGCAGGCGCTGATTTTATTGATACTGGGAATACGTGGTCCGCTTTAGAAGACTTTGCAGCTACGGGACAAACACAGTGGATCGCAACCAACGGCGCCACTTTCTACATCACCGGAGTCCAACTAGAACCCGGCACCGTCGCCACCCCGTTTGAACGCAAGAGCTACGGTCAGGAGCTGGCGTTGTGTCAGAGGTATCACTGTAAAACGTACAATACTAACTTGCCGGCAGGAAACGCCACTGGAGAAGGAGTACTAGTTGGGGCTACAACATCAGTAGGGATTGGATTTGTAAATTTTGTATATCCTGTACAAATGCGGACTGTGCCGGTAATCACTCTTTACAATGCAACGACTGGAGCTGTTGGAACGTGGAAGGATGGTGGTAATACAGACAGAACGGTTACTGCTGGAGGGATAGGGGAAAGGCAGTGCTATATCATTACATCCACTGCTGCAGCCAATAGTACCATCATTGGTCACGCTGTCGCCTCTATTGAGCTATAACAATGACTTACCAACTTACCGAAACCGAAGCAATTTTACGTCTTTCTGACGGTGCTTTTATTCCGCCAAATCCTGAAAATCCC
>JACCDP010530761.1_pt1 | contig 46294 bp, 41 predicted proteins | sample 7445841 | NCBI WGS metagenome assembly JACCDP01 (sample SAMN15323441, study PRJNA562643) | freshwater metagenome | isolation source: river surface water | place: USA:Blue River Watershed | collected 2017-08-17
AAGTGCCAACGTTCTTATTTTCAAACTTTGAACCTAGAGCATCACAACTGTCTTCTATTAACCAAAGGTCATATTTTTCGCAAATGTCTTTAATTTTTTTTACATTAAATGGATTTCCTAAAGTATGAGCCAACATTATTGCTTTAGTTTTTGATGTAATAGCTCCTTCAACTAAATTTTCATCAATATTATATGTTGGAATTTTTACATCAATAAAAACTGGTACTGCTCCAAATTGAATTATAGGATTTACGGTTGTTGGGAATCCTGCAGCAACTGATATTATTTCGTCTCCTTTTTTAATTGCTCTTTCTTTTAATTTTGGAGAAGTTAATGTAGAAAAAGCTATTAAATTTGCCGAAGAACCAGAATTTACTGTAAGCAAACATTTAATACCTAAAAAATTTGCAAGTTTGTCTTCAAATTCAGTATTATATCTTCCTGTAGTAAGCCAACCATCAAGTGAGGCCTCGACCATATTTTTAACTTCTGTTGAACCAATAAATTTACCAGAAACAGGAACTTCACTTACTCCTGGGATAAAATCTTTTTCTTTAAAATTAATTCTAGAATAATCTTCAACCAAACTAAGAATGTTGTTTCTTATATCTAATGTTTTAGGATTACTCATAAAATTTATATCTCTAATTAAAATAACTACTTATCTGTTTTTTTGACATAACTAAAAGATTTTTCTTATTCAAAAAACACTTATACCAATCAGCTACTAAAATTAATGATTCTTTCAGATTATACTTGGGTTCCCAACCTAAAGTTTTTTTAGCTTTGGTAGAGTCAAGTCTCAAAACACTACTTTCGTAATACTTTTTAGAAAGAATAGGTTTTTTAATAATTTTTACAGAATTGTTAAAATGGCTATTAAGTTCATTCACGACATTTAAAACAGATTTATTATTAGATTTTTTTGGACCAAAATTCCAAGAATATTCTTTGTATTCTTTTTTTTGATATAATTTCATTAGCAATAATAAATATCCATACAAAGGATCTAAAACATGTTGCCAGGGTCTTATTGAATTTGGAGATCTTAAATAAATTTTTTTATTTTTAAAAGAACGAAAATAATCTGGAATAATTCTATCCTTTGAAAAATCGCCACCTCCAATAACATTTCCCGCCCTAACTGAGGCAACAAATATTTTTTTCTTTTTTAAAAAAGAATGAATATATGAATTAACTACTAATTCAGCACATGCTTTTGAACTGCTGTATGGGTCCAGCCCTCCTAAACGATCATATTCCTTAAAAAAAGATTTTTTATTTTCATTTAAATAAACTTTGTCGGTTGTAATAATAAGACAAGTTTTAATAAAACTTAATTCATTTAAAATATTCAGGATATTTACCGTGCCTAAAGTATTAACATCATAAGTATATATTGGATGCTCATAAGAATGTCTAACCAAAGATTGTGCTGCCATATGCACTACAATATTAGGTGAAAACTTTTTAATTTTGTTTTTTAATTTTTGGTAATCACGAATATCTCCTATAGTAGATTCATCAATAAAACTTTTAAGATTTACTAAATCAAAAAAATTAGGTTGCTGGCTAGATTTTAAAGAATACCCGGCCACTTTGGCTCCTAATAATTTTAGCAAGATTGAGAACCAAGCACCTTTAAAGCCAGTATGACCCGTTAAAAATACTCTTTTATTTTTCCAAAATTTTTTTAAATCTTTAAAATTATTTTTCATCCCACAATTTCCACGGGGCTTTATTTGATGTCCATAATTTATCCAAGTATTCTTTATCTCGCATTGTATCCATAGCGTACCAAAAGTCTTTATGATGATACGCCGTGAGCTCTGAATCTCTAGAAAGTTTTTCTAAAGGCTCCTTTTCCCATACTGTAGAGTCGTCTTTTAAATATTTAAAAATATTCTGTTTCAAAACAAAAAAACCACCATTAATCCAATAGCCATCTCCCTTGGGTTTTTCATAAAAGTTATTTACCAAATTACTTTCTTTATCTATATCAACAATTCCGAACCTTCCGCTTGGCTGCACCACTGTCATGGTAGCAAATTTATTTTTTAATTTATGATATTTAATAAGTTCGGTTATATTGATATTTGCAACTCCGTCTCCGTAGGTTAATAAAAAATCTTCATTAATATAACTCTTTATCCTCAAAATTCTTCCACCAGTAAAAGTTTCTTGTCCAGTATCAACAAGTGTTATTTTCCAATCTTCAGCATTTTTTTTATGAACATCAATGGTATTTTTAAGAATGTTGATGGTAATATCAGAGCGATGCAGAGAATAATTAGAAAAATATTCCTTGATTAAATATCCTTTGTATCCGCAGCAAATAATAAATTCATTTATTCCAAAATAAGAATATATTTTCATAATATGCCAAAGAACTGGCATTTGACCTATTTCAATTAATGGTTTCGGTTTTAGAGTGCTTTCTTCAGATATTCTTGTTCCTTTTCCGCCAGACAAAATAACTAATTTCATAAATATTATTTATATATGTTATGCCAGAACTTAATATAAAATTAAATTTATGCTTACAATAATAATATTAACTAATAGCAATTATGATTATCTATTTAGGCTATTAAAAGATATTTGGAATGAAAAAATTAATATATGGATTGTAGACTACGGCAAAAATCCAAATAAAATAAAAATAAATTTTTTAAAAAAAAAAAACGTAAAATTAATTTTTGACAACAAAGAACTTAGCTTTGGAAATAGATATTATAAATATATTAAACTAGCAAAAACCAAATACGTATGGTTTGTTGGCGATGATGATCGTTTAAAAAAAAAACACCTATCAAATCTAATAAAGTTTATAAATAAAAAAAAAAATAGTGGCTATACATTGTCTTACGAAGTTTTTGAAAATGACAATCAAATTAATAATAATCTAAAAATAAAAAAAACAACAAAAAAAATTGAATCAAGAAATTTGAAAGTATTAGATGATATACATAATTTAGGAATGCTCAGTGCGCAAATTATTAACGTAGATTGTTTTAAAAAAATAGAAAAGACTTTAAATAAAAAAATTTTACTAAGATACGGATATCCGCATGTGTATATTATTTTAAAAATTATTAAAAAATTCGATGATTGGCAAAAAATAATGAATACAATTGTATATTATAGATTAAGTAAAAAAAAAATTTTATCAAAAAATATTTTAAAAAGACTTGATATTGAATTTAAAGGTTATCTTTTGCCTATTAAAGAAATTTATAATAACCGTTTATATAAAAAGCTTTTTAAAAAAATTTTTATTAAAAATATCATTTCATGGATTTTTTTTAGCATTCAAAATGCAGGAAAAAAAAGAACTTTTAAGATAATAAATAACAATAATAAAATATCCCCAAATAGTATAACTATTTTTTTTATAAAAGTTATGATTTTTTTACTGCCGACAAAATTAATAAAGCCTTTTAAAAAAATAAAAAATTTTATTTTCTAATAAATCTATACTTGAATAAAACTAATATAGCTTTTATTCCATCATAAAAATTTATTTTTTTACCTTCAGAATAATTTCTACCGGTATATTTTATTGGTACTTCATAAATTTTAATATGCATTCTTGATATTTTAGTAGTAACTTCTGGGCAAAAGCTAAAGTCGTTTTCCTCGAAAACTAATTTTTTAAAAATAGAACTATCAAACACTTTATAACAGGTGTGCGCATCAGTTAAATTTTGGTTGTTAATTATATTAGAAATAACCGTTAAAATGTGATTAGCTAAAATTCTGTAAATTGAAGTAAAATTTTTATCAAAATATCTTTTTTTATTTAAAACTCTAGAACCATATACTACTTTATAATTATTATTAATAATTGGACTAATTAACTCATAATAATCCTCAGGGTAATACTCAAGATCTGCATCCTGAATAATAACAATATCTCCCTTTACGTAATTTTGCGCACTTTTAATAGCTGCACCCTTTCCTAAATTCTGATTATGTAAAATTAATCTATCAATTTTATTAATTAATTTACTTTTTATATAATCTGCAGTTCCATCATTTGAAAAATCATCAACAATGATAATTTGTTTATTTAAATCCTGAAGTTTATTAATTTTATCAACAATCAATCCAATAGTCTTAATCTCGTTATAACAAGGAATAATAATTGTGATAATTTTAGAATTTTTCAAAGTAAAATAAATAAAGTTAATTTTTATAAATATAAAGTTTAGAAGATCTATACATGCCCAAACTATGGCTTCTCTCAATAAAATAAACAATTGATTGCGGTGGAATTATTATATTTTCAGTCCTAAAATTTTTAAAGTTAGGCCCTAATGTTGATATATAAATGGTATTTTTTTCAAAACGACCTGCTAAAAAATCTTTCATAACTAATGAATCTTTTTTGCTTAACCACATAGTAAATATGAAGTGAAAAAAATTTTTATCATTACATAAATAAGTTAAGTTATAATCTAGGGTAAAATTATAAATTTTTTTGTTATCTTTGCATAAAATATAATTCAAGGATGAATAATATTGCAGATCCTCTTTTGCAAACTTTCTATTACCAAAATATTGAATAGAACTACTTTGAAAAAAACTTTTATTAATTTTGAACATTGATTTAGATACATTAAAAAAATTTATTAACAATAATGACAAAAAAAATATGACTAAAAATATATAAATTTTATTTTTTTTTAAAGAGTTTTTTATTAAAAAATTTTTAAAAAAAAATGCACTTAAAAAAAGTACAGAGGAAGATGCGTTAAAATTCCTAAAGAAATTAAAAGCATATAAAGATTGAATAACCCCAAAAAAACCTAATAAAGAAAAAAAAAGAAGAATTCCATTGTTAGTTTCATTAAAGGCAAAAAACTGTTTATATTTTTTTTTAACAATAAATAAAAAAATAAAAAAAATATTAATTATATAAAAAATAAAAAAAATAAAATCTTCTATTGTTTTAGGAAATAAAATATTTATTATAAATTTTGTTATAAATTTGCATAATTGGAAAAAAGAGAAAAATGAACTTCCGAAATTATTATAAACAAAACTTGCAACTTTATCAGATAATTTATCTGAAAAACCGAAAGCTGGATCTTGAGATACTTCAGCGTAATTTTTAATTGCACCAATACTTTGCAAAAACCATTCGCTAAAATTGTTATTAAAAAATAAATAAAATAAATAAATAAATAAAAAAGATAAGAAAGTTAATAATATTTTTGCTAAACAATTGTTATATAATTTTTTGTTAAATTTAATAAAAAAAAGATAAGTAATAGTACTAAAAAATATACCTACAATATAAGTGGATCTAAAAAGAACTGATAAAAATAAAAAGAAACCAGATAATAAAAATAATTTACTATTAAATAATGTGTAATAAAAAAATAATGTAAGACACAAACCAGCCATATAGTCCGGCCAAGGATAAGTAATAAATGGATGAACAAAAAAAATTGCACTTATAAAAATAAAAGCAAAATACAAATTAGAAACTTTTTTTATTATGTAATATAAAAGTAAAAGATTTAAATAATAAATAATTGAAGTTACTATTCCTATGCTGGTAAAATTAATTTTATAAAAGTTATTGATTAAATCAAAAAAAATTAGTTGACCCGCACCATAATGAACTAAAACTTCCTTAAATAATAATCTTCCATTAATGTAATCGAGCGACGTGCTGGCAATAAAACCCCAGTGATGTAAATCGCTATAATATTCTGAATAAATTACACTTAAATTATAAATGAAAAAAAAAAGAAATGAAAAAAATAGAAAATTAAATAAATATTTTTTTAAATTTTCCATATCGATAAAAAAAAATTGGTTACTTACTGACTACAATATTATACATAAGATTTAGATTAATAGATCTTATTCTAAATGGAAGAAAAGAATCTTTATAATTCAAGAAATTATATTTTAAAATAGCTGTTAAATTTTGAATAGAATTTATATGTTCATGTGCCATATGATAAAAATATTCTTTTTTAGTTATTTTTTTGAATTTCCAAAAAGTTATATAATTAAACAATCTTCCTAAACCCCATAAAAATCCAGGATCGCAAGGTAAAGTTATAGAGATTGTCCCCTTTTTTTTTAACAATTTATAGAGGCTTAAAATAAATTTTTCTGGTTCGGGAACATGTTCTAAAACATGTGAGCATATAATTCTGTCTAATGAATTGTTTTTAATTTTTTTTAAATTATTAATATGTCTAAAATATTTATATGTATGTTTTTTTTTTAAAATTAAACAATATTTATGATTCTTATCATATACAAAATAGTTATTAATATTATTGTTAAATTTTATATAGTCATAATGAGAATGTCTGCCAGGCCCTATTTCTAGAATGTTTATTTTCTTTTTATCATTACATGCAGATTTATTTCCATAATCAACTTTTTCGTAGTTTAATTTTTCTAAATTAAAATGTGCTTGTCTAAAAAAAAAACCAGAAAACCCCTTGTATAAACTATCATAATTTTTTCCGTAAAAAATTTTATATAGATTTTTCCTATTTTTCATTGCGATAATTTATATTAAAAAAATATACAAAACTTACCAAGTAAAATCCTGATGTTTGCAAAATTAGTCTTCCAAGAACGGGTCCTAATATCGATTCTACGGGAAACTGACTATGATAAAAAATCGCATAAATTAATATTATGTTAAGGCTAAGAAATAATAAAATATAATTAATACTTAAAAATTTTAACTTTTTTGCAAACAAAAGTGATAATAAAAGAAAAATTGATATGATAGTAGTAGGATGCTGTATTAAAGATTTAAAGAGATGCAAAGTAATTAAAAAAAAAGAATCTACAAATATTTTAATATTTTTAAATTTATAAAAATTATTAATAATTGGTTCGTGAAAAAAAGTATTTCCTTTTAATAAATAATTTAAATAAAAATATAAAAATATTATTGCAGATAAAAATAAAAATGTTGATACTTTAATTTTAATTTCAGTTTTAAAGGTCAAAATATAGGTCAAAAAGAGAATTACACTATAAATAACTCCTTCTTGTTTTGACCAAATTAATAAATTAATTGCTAATAAAAAGAATGATATAAAATACAAATTATTAATTTTTTTTTCTTTTAATAAAAAAAATAATCTTGCTATAAATGTAATAAAGAAAAAAACTAAGAATTCTTGATATCCTCCTAAGACAAATGAATCAAAAATCAAATAACACAATGAAAAGATTAAAATAAAAAAATACTTAGATTTAATTGGTTGTAAAACAGCAAAAATAGAGACAATATAAATATATGAATAATATAGCCTACCCAAATATTCATGATTCAATAATGATAGTTTCCAAAAATTTGCCCACAAATAAGTACCTAAATGAGGATAAAATGGATAGGGCAAATGACTTAATTCATTCAGATTGCCGTCTTGATAAAAATTCTTAGTTTTCCAAAACCAATGAGCAATTGCATCCCACTGCAATTTGAAATTATTTGCTATAAAAAAAAAATTACATAGAACAATTATTGTAAATAATAGAATACTTAAAAGTAATCTATTATTTATTTTAAAATTATTATTACGATAAAAAAAAATAATACAATTAATCAAAGAAATCACAAAAATAATCGTTATAAGGGTGCTAATGTTTGAATAAAAAAAAGAAAATAACAAATATATCGTAAATTGAAATATTATGTTTACAGACAATAAATCAAAAAAATTTAATTTTTTTAAAATAATAAATCTATTTACTAAAAAAAAACAAGGAAATAAAAATAAAACTGAAAGAAAGAAAAAATTAAAAAAAACTGAAAAAATTTCAATCATTTACAATTTCTCCATAAAAAAACATTTATTTTTATAATTATCTAAGATTTTATATTTAGAAAACTTTTCTAAAAAAAGTTTTTTATGATTTAAATTGTCAGAGTTATAATTAAGAATAATTAATTTTTTATCATCGAATTCATAATTTTTGTTATAAAAAAAAACAGAAGAAGATTTTGGATAATCATCAAAATTATATGAATTAATATTAACTTTGCTGTTATATTTTTTATGAATTTTTTCTAAGTAACCATAGGACTCTTTTTCACAAAAACCATAAATGCTATAATTTCTATCAACATAATTATGCAATAGTACATTATATAAATTACGCGGGAGATCAAATACGAAGATAAAAACTATTACAATAACGATGTTTAAGTAAAAAAAATTTTTATCTTTTATTCTCATTGAACTTAAAAATAATAAATTAATTAATGAATTATTTTGCTGTTGGCTTCTTAAAATAAATAACAGTCATAACATACATAAATAAATTTACAAAAAGAGAAAATAAAAAACTATTTGATAAGTGCAACAAAATATAAGGAAAAGTTAACAAAAATTGAACTATTAAAAAAGTTTTTAAAAAATTTTTATTTTTGAGAATTAGATGATGTAGATGAAGATTGTCGGCTTCAAAAGGATGTTTTTTATTTAAAATTCTAGAAATAGCGAGTCTCAACAATTCATATCCTGGTACGGACATGATTAAAAATATTTCCTCTACGGAAAATTTATAACCTAAATTATAAGATTTAATAAAAAGATAACTAATAATAAAAGCTAAGGGCAAAGAACCGTTGTCTCCCAAAAAAGTCTTGCCTTTAAAATTTAGTCTTAAAAAAAATAATGCATAGAGTGCTAGTGCCAATACAAGATATATTAGTATAGCTTTTGATAAAAATAGTAACATAATGAAAAGAAAATACGTCGAAGCCTGGCCATTTATTCCATCGATCATATTAAAAGCATTAATAAATAGTAAAAAACAAAAAACCGTAAAGAAATATGAATAGTTTGATAAGTTTAAAGTAAAATTAAAATAAGCAAAATTTAAATTTTTTAACAAAATATCTTTGTCTAAAAATAATGCAGAAGAGAGAAAAATTATCATAGCAATTAATTTAAAATTCGCACTTAACTTAAATTTATCATCAAAAAAACCTAAAAAATAAAATAATATTGATATAAAAAAAAAAGAAAAAAAGTTTTTGATGTTACCAAAAAAAAAACTGTCTAATATTTTAGGATAAATTAGATTTAACAAAATGATTAATGATAAATTTAATAACAAAAACAAACCTCCTAATAAAGGTATTTTCTTTTTATGTATTTTTCTTTCAAAGTCAGGTTTGTCATAAAGATTATAAATATTAGCTATTGGTTTATAAAAATAATAAATAAGTAAGTTAACTAATATAATTGTAGAAAAAAAATAAATATTATTTAACATTTGAAATGTTGTCAGCTATAGCTGCTGCAAAGTTTTTTCCTGAATGTATTTTTGATAAAGCATTATTATTTTTTCCAAGCATATATCTAATTTTTTTATTACGGTATAAATATAAAATCTTATTTTTGATATCAATAACACTACTTAAGTTAACTACCGAACCAATTTTATATTTTTTATTCAAATACCCTAATAAACCTAGTCGATTTGTAATTACAGGTTTATTTGCTAAACCAGCTTGGTGCAAGACACCACTTGATCCAGAAAAATTATCGTCATAACCAACCCAGACAATATCTGAGGCTGAAAACAATATTGCTTCATCTTTATAATTTTTAAAGCCATCGAAAATAATAACTTGTCCTGTATTAATAAGTTGCTTATTAGCTTCTAATTTCAAAAAAAATTTAACATCATCTGTTTGTTTGCCTGCAATAATTAATTTAATTTTATTATTATTTAGGTATTGCAAACTAGAAATTAATTCCTTAATTCCTTTTGACATTTTTATTGCACCGTAAATCAATATAATGAAGATGTTTTTTTTTATTTTTAAATAATTTTTAGCAAATTTTTGAGAAAAAAAAAATTTTAGCTGCCCCGGATCTGGTGTGTATACTACTTTAGAAAAATTATTTTTTTTATTTTTTTTTATAAACTTAAATAAAAATAAATCTAATACAAAAAAATTTTTTAGATAAGATAAATCAATTAACTTAAATAATAATTTTTTTTTTACACTAAGCATAAGTCTGCTAAAATAATTAATATTTTTATTTAAATAAACTTTGGAATAAATAAGCATCAAAGAAAATTTAACTCTTAATGAGAAATTTCCTAAGATTGCTAAAACTTTATCTATATGATCACCCGTTACAAAATAGATATGATCTATGTCATTTTTTAACAAAATTTTCTTAATTGATCCAATAATATTAAAATATTTAATTACTTGAATGTAAATTAAATAAAAAATATTTTTGGAGTTATAAAAACTAATTTCTTTAATATAAAAAAAATTTATTTTTCTTAATATTTTTTTATCAATTAATCTGTATGCTTCAGAACTTGCAGATTTCTTATATGTTAATATGTTTATTTGCCATCTTCTCTTATAAAATTCATTAATCAGTAAATTCAAGTGTAAAGCAACATGGTGCCCTTGGTATTCTGGCTCTACAAGCAATATATACATTAGCTAATCTTATTTTTCTCTAAATAATATAAAAGTCCTAAAGGAATGCAAAAAATAATACATAACCAGCTATTAAAAAAATTTCCAGAAGCCGTGAATGGAAAAAAATTAATTAAACAGGCTCCTGCTAAATACATATATTTTTCACTTTTTAATCTTTGATTTTTAAAATACAAAAAATATAAATTTTTTACAATAAACGAAATAACTTTATATAAAAAATAAAAGTAAAATAAGAATCCAAAAAATCCAGTCTCTCCTAAAATTTGAATCAAAAAATTATGAGGATGGGTATTACAACCATTCTTATATTCAATATATTTTGTAAATAAGATATCGTCTTTTTTAAAATTATAGTTATTTGTAATAGTAATTTTTGATCTTTGAGGAATTGTTATTATTTGAAAAATTTCCTCATTTTTTATTAATGATGCTTTAATTTCTATTTCAGTGTCATATAGATTGTTTAAAGAAAAAAATTTTTCATCAAATGTTATCGTTCCATCAAAGGTAGCTCTGTATGTATTATTTTCTAAAATATTTTTTTCGACTGAATATTTTTCATTACTACATAAATGTCTAAAAGAATTAGGTCCTGATCCAAATAATAAGTTTTCTTTAAACATATTATAAGCTGTCAAATAATGAGATTGGTGCCTTTCGCTGAAAATATAATATTTTTTTACATTATGTTTAGGTGTCAATTGATTAACTGTATCGCTAAAGAATCTTTTTTTTTGAGTTGGCATTAGAAAAAAAACAGCGGTTAAAGATATTAATCCAATAAATAGAACAGAAATTAAAAATTTAAAATTTTTTTCTACTAATGTAATAAAAAGTAAAAAAACTAAAAAAAGAAATAATGAAGTTCTTTCGCCGCTTAAAAAAATAATTCCTAAAGATACAACAATCAATAAATATTTATATATAGAGTTTTTGTTTAGAATTATGCACATTAAGAATAAAATCACCGGCATCAGTCTTAAGGCATAACTTCCTGCAACTTGTCTTCTACCAAACATGCCGCTTATGCGTTCAGGATTGGTATTCTCCATACCAAAAAAATTCTTTTTATACATGAATTGAAAAAAAAGATCTAAAAATAAAATAATAAATAAAAAAGATAAAATATAAAAAAATATTTTAACAATTTTTGTTTGATTTAAAATATAGGGAATGGCAAGAACAAATAGTCCATATCTTAGGTAAGCAAAAGAAGATTCTAAAGAAAATATTACAGTTTCACCGATCAATGAAATAAAAATTAAATAAAAAACAAATGCAAAAAACACCTTAAAATAAAATGGAATATCAAAAAGAGTTTTGAAATTTTTAAAAAGATAATAAGTAATTATAATTGTTACAATAATATTGGGAAATGAGAGACCTGTTACTAAGGCCAAGGGAAGCATTAAAAATAAAAATTGAAATAGTTTTAAATCAAATACCTTCATATTTAATTTCTAAATATTTTTTTTTTGATACAAAAAATAAAAAAAATCGTCAGCACAATCCATTGAAGCATATAAAATAAACGAACCCAAGGCTTTCCAAATGTAGGGTGATCCACAAGTGCATCACGTTGATTGTGTAAATACCCTAATGGAAATGGAATGTTGTTAATTTGATATTTATAGGGTTTTTGATAATAAAAATGATAATATTTTGGATCTAAAAAACTTTGAGTTACAAAAATATCCTGGTATTTTTCGGTTTTTTCTAGATTAAAAGGATTGCCCAATACTACTCGATCTTTATAAAGTTTTTGTCTAAATTTCTTTAAAAAATCAACTCCATAATAAAATTTCTCGTCATAATTAGTTCCAACATACTGGTTAAAAATAAATTTTTCTGCAAAAGCCAAAGGTGGCTGAGATGGTATAAAAAATCTAGACCAGAATAAGCCAACAATAAAAAAAAAGATAATCGTAAATTTTTTATTTATGTTTAAAAAATAATCTAAACAGAAGCAGCCAAATAAAAGATACAACACAAAATACCACAGTAAAAATCTATTAGAGTCATCTCCTCCTATACTGGAAATTATGATTGATGATATAAATAACGAAAAAAAAAATAAATATATTTCTTTGTTAATAATTTTTTTAAGTAAATAAATTATTTTAATTTTTTTAATAAAAAATAAATAGGAAATAAGTAATAAAAATACAGGGCCCAAAGCAAGAAAATATGTGTAAAAGAATTCTAAAGGATGAACTCTAAAATAAGAATATTTTATAATAGTTTTTAGTAAAGAATAACTTCCCTCGGAAATTGTGAAAAACTTAAGCAAAGTATAAGCAATTAAAGAGAATATAAAAATATAAAAAAAAGTATCATTGAGGATATTATACTGGTTTTTTAATTTAACAAATTTTCTTATGAAAAATTTTAGAAATAAATAAGTTAGTGGAATAAGCGTTATTACTAAACCTCTCTGAAAAGTAAAAAAGAAAAAAATTATCAGTGAAAATATTTTATAAAATATACTTTTTGTCTCTAAATAAAAATATACTGAAAAAATTACAATAGAAATTAACAAACAATCAAAACCGAAAGTGCTACCGGGATAATATAAGGAGGTTCTAAAGGGACCTTCCCAAGAGCACATAAAAATTATAAAAACTAACCATCTAGCTACAATAGAAATATTTATTCTGATTGAAATAGTAAAAAAAATTAGGAAACTAATTATTGTTGAAAATAAATTTAAAAATAAACAGGCGTCTATGAACTGTAATTTAAAGATTAATGATATTTTATAAACAAAAAAAGGAAAAAGAATTCTTTCGTTAAATGGGCTGCCCACTTTGTATAGTGGAAAATTATACTCATAATTCTTTAATGCTTTGAGATACTCAATAGAATCCCACGGAAAATAATTATTAACATAAATAAAATTCTTATCTAAATTAAAAAAATAATATGCAGTTAATAATGATACGATAGTTACTAAAAACAATTCTACAAAAATACGATTAATATTTTTCATTGATAAAATTTTAATATTTTATTTCTACGGTTTTACTACTCAATTATAGATTTATAGTCACTATTTTTTAAATATATTAAATCATAAGCAATAAGATTTGAAAGAAAACTTACAGTTATAATTCTTTTTTTTTTATATAAAAAAAAATTATTTTTTAACAGAATATCGTGTATTTTATTAAACTTAGTTTTATAATTATTTTTTTTCGCTAGAATCTCAAAAAAAACAATACTTGTTTTTTTTAATATTTTTTTAGCTCCCTTTAAGATATTAAGTTCGTTACCTTCGGTATCAAATTTTAGTACATCGATTTTATTAATATTATTCTTCTTCGAAAAATTATCTAGAGTCTGGCATTGAACATTAAATTTTGAGTAATTTTTTTTAAAAAAATTTAAACTAAATATTTTTCTAGAAAAATTCCACAAAGTATCATTAACGGTAGTTTTGTTTAACGAGGATCCAGAGGATTGAAAAAAATTATTTAAATAAAAAATTTTTTTTTTATTATTGTTATGTACAGCAATATTGTAAAATTTAAAATTGATATTCGTTAATTTAATTTTTTGAGTTATATTAGAATTAGGGTCAATCAAATAAAAAAATTTTTTGCATTTTAAGAATTTTAACTCATCATTCAAAACTTTTGAAAAATTTCCTATATAACAACCTATATCAAGTATATTTAATTTATTGTGTTTACTTTTTTTTAATATTTTGGCTATTAATTTGATTAAATCATTAGGGAACAGGAATAAATAAATTTTATATAAAAGCATTAAAAATAATAGTTTTAATATCAACAATATCGAATATTACAGTATTTTAAAATAAATTGTAGAACTAGCAATGTTAAAATTTTTATCAAAAAACAAATTTAATCTATTAGCAGTATTTGCATATATTTTAATATGCTTATCTATAAGCGCAAAAAGTTTTGATATTCTTTTTGTTTCTAAAGAAGAATTTAATTTTATTTTTTTTATAAATTTTTTAAGATCTATAATTTCTAGCATTCTCATTTTTTTATTTATTGGATTTATTTTTATTAATTCATTAAAAAAAAAAATTGAGGTAGATATATTTTTAAAATTATTTTTTATTTTTATATTTATTCAAATAATCGGGGGATTTAATAATACAAAAATCTATGAAAGTTTGAATGAATATAATGTAATTTTTAATTCATATTCCAATAAAATTTGGATTTCTTTATTTATTTACTTTGATCAAAATTATTATTTAATTTGCTTATCATCTTTCTTGTTATTTTTTTTAATAATAAACTCATTCTTAAAAAATTTTAAAATTGAATATTTATTATTAATAAGTTTTATTATTTTCTTTTCTTATAACGTCGTCTTAATATTTAATATTTATAGGAGTTTTTTATTATCTAATGATTTTTCTGCATACGGAACTCTACTAACAGATCCTAGTAATATTTTCTTCAATCATTCAGTGCCAAGAATTACAGGTGTATCAAGATTACTATTATTTTTTTATATAATTCTTACTTGTTACACTTATTTTATTCTAAAAAAAAAAAATTATACAAAAGTTGCTTTATTATATTTGTTTATAATTTTTACAGGTTCTTTAATCTGGTCTTTCCAATCAAGAACAGTGCTATTAACAAAAATAATAATAGATATTTTGCTAATATATTTTTTACAAATAAAAATAAAAAATAAAATTATAATTTTCTTAATTTTAACTTTTTTTCCTATTATTTTACATAATTCTATTGTCCTATTAAAAAATAAAGAAAGTAAGGATTTGTTTTTAAGCGAATTAAATTTAGTCTACAAAAAAATTTTTGAAAAAAATAATAATGACATAAATTTAAATAATAATTTAATAATTAAAAAAAATAGAATCTTTAATGAAGGTACTTCAGGCCGGACTGAAATCTGGAATGCAATTATAAAAAAAAGCAAAGATAGCCTGATGTTTGGCCACGGATCACAAGCAGATAGATGGTATATAAATAGGCACAATTCCTTTTACAATAACGCATCTAGTGCTTTCTTTTACTCTTTAATATGCGGGGGGATATCAGGTGTTTTAGTATATATATTAATATTTTATAAATCAATAAAATTAGTTTTTTATATTTTTTTAAAAAATAAATTTTTTTTTAGAAATAATAATTTACTAACAATTAGTAGTTTCTTTATTTTTATTGCTTTACTCTTAAGATCGCTGGTAGAGAATAGTTTTATGTTATTCAGTGTTGATAATATATTCTTTCTAACATGTTATTATATTTTAATTAAAAAAGTTAAACAGAATTTATAATTTCCTTAATATTGTTATTTATTTTTTTAATTTGATCAAAATATTTATTATTTGGTTTTATACTATAAAATCTATAATTTTTTATATGACTTTTTATTACATTATAAGCTAGTTGAGAATTTTCAAAATTTATTGGAATGTAATAACTTTTGTCAAAAAAGAAATTAAAAGGTTTAATTCTTTTATCAAAAAAAATTTTAACACCACAACTCATAGAATCAATACAAAATAAAGAATAGAAATTTTCATTGCTGATAATTGTAAATTTACTTCTTTTTAATAAATCTAGCACTTTTGTTCTGTCTAGTTTTCTATAATAGGTTATTTTTTTATTATCAATTTTATCACCCACAACAAATACTTTTAAGTTAAGCTCAGTTAAAAAATTAATAATTTTTTTTATAGATTTTGAATTTTTGGTGGTGTGCATTTTATAATAAATCAAAAAATCAATATTTTTTTTGGGAATTTTTTTTAAAGGTTCAAAACTTGACAAACTAAAGTTAAAAATAAAATTTTTATAATTTGACTTAATATATAAGCCTAATAAATCTGTTGAAAAAAATAAATATTTGAATTTTTTATATATAATACTTAAGCTTATATAATAAAAAAATACGAACACAAATTTTCTAAAAATCTTTTGAACAAAACTAGTATTAAAAAAAAATCCTCCACCCGTAATTGGACCTAATATTGTTTTTCTAGGTAATAAAAAAAAAATAAAAAAATTCCACAGCGGTAAATAATTTAAATATATAATATTTTTTTTTTTATAAAAGTTTAGCCAAATTAAAAATATTCCATAAAACAAAATTATGTATTTATTAAAAAAATTTAAATTGAAATTTTTTTTTTTTATTAAAGTAATATTATTATTATAAAATAAATATGTATTACCTGGCGTTTTAATGAAAAATTTTTTATTTGAATTAAATGAAATTTTTTCTAGGAAAATTCTTGCTAAAATTCCTTCTCCTCTATAATTTTCAAAATCAGAACACCAAACAAAAAAATCATAATCGATTCTTTTATTCATTAATGACATGCCCTTTGATTTTTCTAAATGAACCGAACAATTCTCCTGATAAATAATAGATAAGAGTAGTAATTAATCTCACAGTTCTTCTATATGTATCATTTTTTAATCTCCAAATTGCTTCAGCTCCCAAAACATTCTCTAAATATAAAGGAACAGGCTTTTCATCTCCAACTACCATTGATAAAGCACCTCCTATGCAAATAATCTTATAATTTTTGTATTGAGATAATAAATTAGCCAAATGTTCCTGCTTTGGGGTAGGCAGTGTAATGAAAATTAGATCTGTTTTTTTAAAAGATTTAAGAAGTTTTTTTGTCAAAAAAATATCATATACCGAATCTGAAAAAGGAAGAGAAATATGCTCGACTGGTTTATTAAACCTTGAAACAAGATAATCAATCTGTCTTTTGCTTGCGTTACCTAAAATATAAATCTTTTTAACAATTCTTGGAATTACAAGTTGTCTTAACAAACTTCTTCCAGAAATTTTTTTAACTTTTGTGTTAAAGAATCTTTTTTGAAACAAACCATCTGGCCAATGATACATATCTTTATGAATAAATAATTGTTTCTGAGCTAAAGTCCCTATAAAAGCTAGATTCAAACCGGAAAGTATAAAGTTATTGTTTAAATTGTACAAATTGCAAGAAGTGATTAGCCTTATATTAAGATTTTCTTTATAAATAGTTTTATCTTTAAGATATCTATTTAAAAAATTTAATATTTTATTTTTATTAAAGACTTCATTGCACAAATGCATTGCATTTTTCTTGATCTTCTCCTTTTGAAGCCTCGACAAATTCACTATTTCGATAATTTTTTTACTCCAAAAAATAGCATTCTGCGATTCTGAGGCGAATCCTAAATTATATGAATTAATAATATTTTTAGTCTCACCATCAATTAAACCAATTATCGGTTTTCCTGCCGATAAGTATGTTTGAAATTTTCCTGGTATTGTAGATGAAATAATTTTTCCAGGACTTAAAGATAATAATAAAGCGTCAGCAAATTTAAAATAAGCTTTAATTTTTTTAACAGAAACTTGCTTCACAAAAGTAATATTGGTCAATTTCATGTTTCTAGATTTTTGCACAATGCTCATTTCATTTCTCCCGGAACCTACTATAGTAAAATGAATTTTGTGATGATTTTTTAATTTCTGCATTACTTTTAAAACTAAATCAAAATTTTGCGCCTCTCCTATGTTTCCTGTGAAAAAAATATTGTATTTTTTTTTTTTATTAGAATTAAATTTATTATTAATAAATGGAATTTCCGACCAAGAATTAAAAATTTTGATTCTTTCTAAATTTGATTTATAAATTTCAGATGTGATGTATTTCTTAAAAGAATGAGATTGAGCAAGTATCAAATCAGATTTACTATAAATATAATTAACTACATTTTTTAAAAAAAAATATATCAATTTATTTTTAATAATTTTTAATTCAAAAATAATCTCTGGCCACAAATCTAATACCCAAATAATATGTTTTGATTTAAAGATTTTTTTATAAAAAATAGAAGTTAAAGCAACCGTCACTGGAGAAGTGGCAAAGGTTATTATAAAATCAAATTTATTTTTTTTTAATTTGAAGTAGCTAAAGAAAATAGAATTTATATTAAAACTTAAATAATTTATAAAAAGGTTAAATTTAGTCGACTTTTTTCTTAGAACAATTGGTACTCTTATAACTTTCGCGCCATAAAAATTATTATATTTATTTGGATTTTTAACAAACTCCTTATCTAGAACACCGTAGGGATAATTCGGCTTACCTGTTAATACAGTTACATCATGTTTTTTTTTTCTTAAAAACTTTACTGCCTCATTTATTCTAAAATTTTCAGGCCAAAAATATTGACTAACTACAAGTATTTTTTTTTTATTTTTTAAACCAGAATCTGGTATTTGCATATTCTATATAACTTTTGACTAAAAATAATACTCTTTGTGAAACATTTTCATTTGAATAATCATTAAGAGATTTATTATTTAAATCTCTTAAAAAATTTATGTTTTTAAAATATTCTATGGAGTTAATAATATCCTGATATTTCATTTGCATGATAACAGTTCCCATTTCTACCCCCTCTTGTCTTTCATTGGTCTCCCTTAAACATATTGCTGGAAAATCTAATATATTTGACTCTTCAATGATGCTGCCACTATCTGACAAAACTAACTTTGCAGACAATTGAAGATTCATATAATCAAAATAGCCAAGAGGTTGTAAAAATTTTATTTCTTTAGGAAATTTGGTTATTTCTTTTCCTAATTTTTTTCTAGTTCTTGGATGAGTTGAAATGAAAATAGGTAATTTATAAATTTTATGAAGATTGCTAATTATTTCTACTATTTTATTTAAATTCAAATTATTCTCTATATTTTCTTCTCGATGAAAACTAAATAAAAAAAAATTATTATTGTTTATCTTTAATTTTTTTAAAACTTTAGAAGATTTAATTTTATCATAATTAAAATTAATAACTTCAAATAATGGACTTCCTATTTTAAATATTGTATCGGCCGAAATATTCTCACGATATAAATTTTGTCTAGCCATTTCACTATAAGTAAAATTAAAATCTGAAATATGATCTATTATTTTTCTATTTATTTCTTCTGGTACTCTTTGATCAAAACATCTATTTCCAGCTTCTAAATGAAAAACCGGAATCTTTAATTTTTTTGCACTAATCACTGATAACGCACTATTAGTATCACCCAAAACTACTACAGCATCGGGCTTTTCTGTCAAAAAGATTTTATAAGTTTTGCTTAAGATATCACCTATAGTTTCTATATTATTTTTTCTCGAACAATTTAATAAATATTTAGGTTTTTTTAATCTCAAATCATCAAAAAAGATCTTGTTTAAAGTGTAATCATAATTCTGATTAGTATTTATTAAAATATGATCAAAGTTTTTATCAAAACAACTTAATATTCTGGAAAGTCTAATTATTTCCGGTCTAGTTCCAACAACAGTAATAACTTTTAATTTTTTGGATGACTTCATAATAATATTTTGATCGTGTCGGGTTTTTTAATGTTTAATAACTCATTTGCCCAAACGACACCATAAATTTTATCTGAAGTAATATTTTGTATTTTATGGGCCCACCCCGGTATACTTCTAAAGACTCGATTTTTTTTTGTATCAATTACTTTAGTAATCATTTTATTATTTAAAACATTTTTAAAAAAAACTTTAACTTTACCATTTAAGATAATAAATCTTTCGTTCTTGGTATGATGAAAATGACCACCTCTAATTTGCTTCGGATTAATAGAAAAAATAGATAACTGACCAGATTTTTTTGTTTTAACAAACTCTAAAAATTCGCCCCGTTCATCTTCATTAACCTTTGCATTATAGAACCATCTGTTAGTTGGTAAAAAACTTAAAAAAGTACTGTAAAGTTTTTTTTCAAAATTATTACCAAGATTGTCAGTGAAAAAATCCTGTTTATTAGAATTAAATCCACTAATAATTTTAATAATTTTTGCAACACTAATACTGTAAACCGGTTTGACTGTTTCATAAGATTCAATTCTTTTTTTATTTAACAAATTAATTAATTTATCTACAACATCATCTATATAAACTAACTTTAAATTATTTTTTTTTGCAAAGAATTTTTTCTTTCTTGGAATTTTATAACAAAGAGTCGCTACAAAAGAATTATAATTAGGTTTTGACCATTTTCCAAAAACATTTGTTAATCTCAAAATAGATACTTGAGAATTATTCTTTTTTTTAAAATTTTTTATTATCTTTTCAGTGTTATTCTTGCTAATTCCATATGCATTTTTTAGATTTACTTTTGAGGATGATATATAAATTAATTTAGATTTAATTTTATCTTTATTTAGAATATCACATATCGTACTAGTGAAATTTTCATTATTTTTTTTAAATAAAGAATTTTTTTTGGGTCTATTTTCTCCAGCTAAATGGAATATTGTGTCTGATAATAATAAATATTTTTTTAGCGTATTTTTTTTTGTTTTTTTAGAGACTTTATGAATTATAAAATTATCGTTATATCGCAAACGAGAAATTAAATTCTTTGCTATAAACCCGTTTGCCCCTGTAATTACAATATTTATTTTTTTTTTATTTATCAAAATAATTTTTATTAAATTGTAAAATAATTTTTTTTACTTCTTGAGCATTTAAATTCTTAACATTTGCAGAAGTATAATCTTCTTCATTTATTTTACTGCCTTCAAAATAGTATTTTTCATAATTTAAATCTCTTGTGTCGTAAGGAATTGCAAAATAATTTTTGAATGATTTTGATTTATGCCGTTCTCCGCTTGACATTAACGTTTCATGCAATTTCTCTCCATGCCTAATTCCTATAAATTTAGTTTTCACTTTTTTAGTGCCGTAAATAAGCTCTAGAGATTTTACAATTGTTTTAATAGTTGAGGACGGACTTTTTCTGATTAATATTTCTCCATTATTTCCACTTTTAAAAGCAAATAAAACCAGATCTATTGCCTCACTCATTTGCATAATAAATCTTGTCATATCAAGATTAGTGATGGTTAAAGGTTGGCCATTTTTAATTTGATCTAAAAATAATGGTATAACGGAACCTCTAGATCCTACTACGTTTCCGTATCTAGTAATGCAAATTTTTGTTTTGGATTTATTTTGTATAGATCTTACTTTTGAAATAATTACCTTTTCCATTAATGCCTTACTAATACCCATGGCATTTATAGGGTAAACAGCCTTGTCTGTACTTAGGCAAACAACTTTTTGAACGCCACAATCAATTGCAACATCCAAAACATTTGCTGTTCCTAAAACATTTGTTTTTACAGCTTCCAAAGGAAAAAATTCACAAGAAGGAACTTGTTTAAGTGCTGCTGCGTGAAATATAAAATTGCTACCTTTGATTGAATCTTTAATACTGTTCCTATCTCTCACATCGGCTAAAAAAAATTTAATTTTTTTATTCTTAAATTTTTTTCTCATATCGTCTTGCTTTTTCTCGTCTCTGCTTAAAATTCTAATCTCTTCAAAATTAGGAGACTCTAAAATTCTAGATAAAAAAGCATTTCCAAAGGAACCAGTGCCTCCGGTAATTAAAAGTATTTTCTTTTTAAACATAAATTTATTTATACATTATTAATTTATATATACCATTTTTTAAATCTAATATTTCTTTTAAGGTAATGCTGTCTATCGATACACCCTAATAAATAAGCGGCTGCAATACCAGTTTTATAAACTAAAGGAAAATAAAACAATTTTTTTTCGAAAAAAATTGAAAATTTAAGTAAACTATTTAGTAAAAATTCAAAAAAATAAAAATTTAGTAAAAATTTTATAATAAAATTATTTTCTAAAATAAAAAAATTATTATTTTTTGCTGCATCATAATTAATATTAACTAAGTACTTCATGCTTTGATATCCTAAAAATCTAATTTTATTTAAATACAAATAAAATCCCCTTAAGTCATTATGCACAACTAAAACATTGCAAGCTTTAAGATTAAAGCCTTCTTTGGATAATCTATATCCAAATTCATAATCTTCAAAACCATAAGAGTTAAAATTTTTATTAAACAATTTTGTTTTTAGTATTTTATAACTATTTTCAAAACCCATATTCATAGTAACAATCTTTGAAGGTTGCAAATTATTCTCAAATATTTTTTGATTTTTCTTTAAAATAAAATGTCTAGTTTTTCTATATTTTAAAAAATTATTTTTTTTAATTTCTTTTTGATAATCTACAGAACCGCAATAAATGTTATTTTTATTCTTATAATTAAAAAAAATTTTATAATAATCTTTTAAAAAAGTTTTTTCTGGAAAACAATCGTCATCTAAAAAAACTATATATCTACCTTTAGCTTCTAATATTCCTGTATTTCTTTTTATAGAATGGATATTTTTATTCAGATTTAAATATTTAATATTTATGTTTTTATAAAAGGATTTGAATGTATTTATTTTAGTTTTTGTATGATCTTTGCTAAAACTATCACAAATAATAACTTCAAAACGAATAAAATTAATTGAATTGGATTTTAAAATATCCAAAATTTTCAACAAATATTTAGATCTATTATAAGTTGGTATAACAACACTTATAAAAAAATTATTCTTCATTAAATCTTTTTAATAATACGTCCCTCAGAACAAAAAAATAATCATAAGCTGTTAACTCGGGGAAAATATTTTGATAATTATGACTTTCCATAAGTTCCTTTAATTGTTTTGATTTAATAGGATCAAAATTATGCTCTACAATGACAATTTTTGGTGCATATTTATCAAAATCAAAGTTTTTTAATATTTCATATTCACTACCTTCGGTATCAATAGAAATAAAATCAATACTATTAACTTCATTAGATTTTTTTGGTAATTTTTCCGCATATTCAACGACTACGTCATTTAAGGAGATTGTTTTTACTTTGTAAGAATTTTTTGAAAAAAAATTATTGTTTTGAGAAGATAATGTCGGTTCTTTATTTTCATAAAAATCGACATGATCGCCAGATTTATTAGAAACGCAACGAAAATCAATAATACAATTAGGTCTATTGATTTTAATGTCGTTATGCCATGACTTTCCAGGTTCTAATAAAATACCTGTCCAACCCATATATTTCTCTAAATAATAAGTGTTAGAAATATTAATTCCATCGCACGCCCCAAATTCTATAAAAATGCCACTCCTTTTTTTAAGCATCCAGTCAACAAAAAGATCTTGAAATCTTTGAGAAGAACTTAAATGAATATTAACAAGTAAATAATTAAAAAAATCATAATATAATTTATTATTCTGATCTCTTGATAAATTATTTTTGACAGAGAGAAGACCTTCGAATATTTCTTGGTTAGAATTTTTTACTCTTTTTATTGTAATATTAAAATATTTTAAAAATATATTAATGTAACTAAATATTAATTTTAATTTGCTCATATTTTACTTAATAAAAAATTAGAGCTTGAAATAGTAATCCTGCAATCGTAAGAGTTATTTAATAATTTCTTTTCATCAAAATAGTAATTATAATTAATCACATCATGTGTTAAAATTAATTTAATATAATAAGTTTTAACTACATTTTCTTTATTTAATTTGCTTTGAACTGCAATATTGTGGCATGATTTTATTTCATTTCTGTCAATAAACCAATGAAAGTCCCTTTTTAAAGAGCTATTCAATATTGAAGGAAAAGAATCGTTTCTACCAATTCCACTATTATACTGACTATATTTGTAAAATGGAAACAGGGTGAGTAAAAATATTAACAATAAATTAGGTGATAAATAAAAAATTGTTTTTTCTTTTTTATAACTAAAAAAAGTAGTTAATAAGAAAAATATAAAAAAATAAAAATATAACTTTATTAATCCCCAGTAACTATTGTTAAGAAGCAAAATAATACTACAAGCAAGCCAAGTAATAAATAAAGAAATTAATATTAAATGAAAGTTATTAGAATGTTTGAAAATGAAATATAAATTTTTGGAAAATTTTGTGATCAAATAAATACTTATTGCTACAATTAAAAATGCAAATAATAGCCCTCCGGAACCTTCTGTTAAAAAATAAAAGCCAAAAAAAGATGGAATAATATTAATTAAAATTAAATTATAATTATTAAGAAAATGAGACTGTATAATATACTGAACTAAATTATATGAACCAAAGTTATTAGATTGTATATGATATTTCAGATTTTCAACAAAATCACTGTTATTAACTAAATTATTCTTACCAAGTATAAAAGCACCATAATAACCCCAAAAATCTAGACCCGAAAGATCTTTGAAATTTTTAATATTATTAATTATGGGTAATAGATTAGATTTGTAGCCCGGAAAGGAAAGAATAACAAAAAACAATAATATAATTAATATTGTTTTATAATTCCTGGGTGAAATTTTTTTTTTGAAGATTAATAAAAAAAAATAAATCAATAAAAAAAGTGCATTAAATAAAAAAAATTCTGAGTAAATTAGAAAGATTGAAGATTCTATAAAAATTAGTACTAAAAAATAATTTAATTTTTGTTTATTAAAATTAATTTTAAAATCATACAAAAGGCCTATACTGCTAATGAATAAACCTAGGCTACATAAATGCCGCAAAGCCTGGATTTCAAAAATATATAAGCACCAAAAACTTAATGCAAAAACTATAGGTATTAAATAATAATTTTCTTTATTTATTTTAAATAAAATAAAATTAAAGGACACGCTTACTAAAGAAAGTAAAATTATTGTAAAAACATAAGTAAGCTCAAATACACTAAAAAACTTTAACTTTAGAAAAAAGGATAAGACAATACTAACCGATGGCGCTTCATAATTAAATTTATTATTTAAAACGGCTGCTATTCCTTCTAATAAACCATAAGAATGCAGAGTTAAATTTTTAAAATTATTATCGCTTATAAGTAAAGCTTGTTTAATATAATAAAAATAATCCCAATAATTACCTCTAAAAATATAAAACTGCTCACCATAGATTGAAGCTAAAAATAAAAAGAAAAAAAGTATTGGTATTGATAAAAAAAAATTATTAATGTTAACTGAGTAAAATCTTTTATAGGATCCTTTCAAATTAAAGTAAAAAGAAACAAAAAATAAAAATATAAAAATAACAGCGATTGTATCTATGCTAAAATAAATAAAAAAATAAAAAATATTAGAAAAAAATATTAAAATAGATAAACCTAATAAACTAGAAATTTTATCATACTCTTCTGATTTTATTAAATTTAGAAAAAAAAAACCTAATGAAGTTATAAATACTATAAATAAAATTGCTAAAGCAAACAACAACAAAAAATTCATACAATATTTTCTATTATAATTAACTGATTATTAGATTTTTATAACTAATTTTCCTAGAGTTTTTCTTTTTAAAAAAAATATTATCAGGAACCACATCAAAATTATCTCTTTTAAAAATACTTCGATTAATAAGTAATTTATAACCTTTTAAGTATGCTTTCATTAATATTTCTGTATTAAAATTATTATTATGATGAAACACATATTTTTGTACACTATTGATTTGAAATCCTGCTGCTGTTCTTTTTTTTGAGGAAAGACCATTAGAAAAAAAACCTCTAAACCTTGATTCCCAAAGTCCTATTGCTTCTAGAGTTATGGGATTATGATACAAATAAGTAGATATTAACTTAAGCAAAGCATCTTTGTGAAAAATAGTTCCTTCAATTGTAAAGCGATAATTCCATAATGGTGATTTCTTAAAAGTAGAATTTTTATGCGACCATTCAAAAAAGGGGGCGAGTTTATCTTTATAAATTTTAACTTTTAATTTTTTTGGTAAAGAATTGTATCCTTTGAAATGATCTCCTGTGAAAAATCTATAAAAATAGTTTTTTTTGTTATTAGAAATAATATCCAAAGCTTTATTAGAAATAATTGTTTGATTGTAAAAATACTGATCATCCGGAACCATTGATACATATTCTGTTTTTATATTTTTTAGAATTTTTTCGAGTATAGGCTTGAAACTATTCCAATTTCTTAAGATATCAGGCCATTTAAGAATCCATAAAAAATTTAATGGATTAATAAAAAAATATTTAAATAAATTAAGAACAGAAATATTTCTTCTTTCATAAAATACTATTTTTTTATTCCTCCATTTTTTTTTAAGTACATCATATGACCTTTTATGTTCAGGATCATAGTGATAAATTACATAAATGGGTAAAGAGAGATTTTTAAAATTTTTGAATATTGATAACAACACCTCTTCTAATAATATCGCTCTTTTATAAGTAAATATAACTAATGATACTTTGACCATAAATTTAATACTTTAATTTTCGAATTTTTGCTAAAATTATAAATTTATTTATACTTTAATAAATTTTACAAATTTTTTAAATTCTTTTGGATAATTATTTTCGTGATTATATATCTTATTAACATTTATATAAATATTTAAAAAAAAATTAATCAAATATATTTTATATTTATCAAAATAATATTCTTTATAATAATTAAAACTACATTTTTTAAAATAATAACCGATAAAAGTTGTGTACCATATTGTTCTAAAAACAATTAGGATTTTTTTTATAATGATATTTTTTTTTATAGAGTTGGGTAATAGAGGTTGTTCAATATTACTTCTTTCATTTCTTAGATAAGATATTCCTTTATCGTCTGGGTAGACTAAATACGGAATTGTTTGAAATACTCTGATGCCAGCTTTTTTAAAATCAAAAGCAAAGTCATTAAGTCCGCGCACCATTCCCTTTGTAAGGCTAATATAGTATTTGCAAAAATCATAATTTACTTGAATACACCAGCCAATAAAAACATGCGTTTTTGCGTAGTGTAAGGAAATTTCTATATCATTAAAAATTTTTACAGATTCTTTTTTTTTTTCTAAAAAACCTGGTGGTGCACAAAAAAAACCAATAATCTTAAGACCAGTCAAAAAAAATTTTCTGTCTATCCATTTTTTAAAAAATTTAGATGGACATACATCATCATGCATAACTATTGCATTTTTAATTTTTTTTTTAATAATATATTTATAAACTTTCATTGCTGTTAACTCGCAATCTATTTCGTTTATTGTCATCGGTCTACCGATGTAATCTTCTGCAATTTTTTTTTTATAATGTGGATATATAATTTTTTTTCTATCTTTGATATTTATATTGGTTCCATAAAAAACTTTATAATTTTTTATTCCTAATTTTTTTAGTCTTTTTTTTAAAATTATAAGTCTTGGACTGTTTTTCATACTCAAAATAAATAATTTTGCTTTTAAACTCATTTTTATTTTAATTTAATTATTTTATTTGATTTAAATGATTATTCTTTATTTCGTAAATTTTCTTAGAAATATGCAAAACAGATTCTTTATGCGATACCAAAATTATAGTAGTTTGTTGTGTTAAGTTTGTTATTAACTTTAAAATTTCTTTTTCCGATTTCTCGTCTAAAGCATTTGTTGCTTCATCTAAAATTAAAATATCAGGTTTTTTATATAAGGCTCTTGCAATACCTAATCTTTGTTGTTGACCGCCAGACAATTTTGTTCCTCTTTCTCCAATCAAAGATTCTTCTTTATCTTGCAAATTATTTATAAAATCAGTTAAGCCACAAATATCAATTACTTCTTTAAATATTTCGTAATTATAGTTATCTTTACTTTTGCCTAGAATTACATTTTCAATAATACTTCCGTCAGTCAGATAAATTTTCTGTGGAACATAGCCGATTTTAGGTTGAAATAATTTATAAATATTTTCTAAAGGTTCATCATCAATAAAAATTTTTCCGTTTGTAGGTTTTAGTAAAAAACAAATTAAATTTAATAGTGTACTTTTTCCTGATCCACTATGCCCAGATATCCCGACTATTTCATTTTTGTTGATTACTAAATTGATATTTTTTAATGTATAATGATCACTTTGATCGTATTTAAAACTTACTTTATCTATTTTAATATTTTTCTTAAAACCTAAATATTGTTTTTGCACTAAATCGATTTCTTTTGAAAAACTTTTATCGTTAAGTATATCCCCAATAATTTCTGTGGTTGAATAATGAAACTTAATCTGATTTAAATATGCAAAAATCCTGCTAAATGAAGGCAATATTCTAAACATTGCAATCCCATAAATAATAAGAATTGCAAGAATTTCTTGTCTGCTAATATTGAGATAGGAGTAAAGAAAAAATATAAGCCCAAGAACCACGAATAACACAAAAAATTCTATAATTGGTTTAGGGAGTTCACTTAAATATGATAACAAAAATTGGCTTTTTGATGAATTTTCAGTATTTTTTTTGAACTTATTAATAAAAAAATCTTCTAAATTATCTAACTTAATGTTTTGTATTATATAAAAACTTTTTTGAAGAATATCAATTTTATAAGCATCATTTTGTACTTTAATATTACCAAGATACTTAAATTTATATTTATACAAATTATAAATTATAATAAAAAATAATATCGATATTAAAAATAATATTAAAGAAACGTAAAAATAAACAATAAATAAAAAAGCTAAAACTCCACTAACTAAAAAAATCTCGGTAATTAATCCTATAAAGCAGTCAATAACTCTGTATGAAAATTTCTCAACTTCTAAAGTACTATTCGATAAAAATTTAGAATTGCTATTATTTATATAAAATTGATACTCTTTATTAATATAATAAGTAAATATTTTGTTAGATAAATTATCATTTATATTTTTCACTAAAACAGTTTTTTTGTAAGCAACTATTATTATTAAAAAAAATCTTAAAATAAAAAAAAAAAGAAATAAAACTAATAAATTTATTATGTTTAAATTAAAAATAAAAAAATTTTTAAAGAACGGTATTTGAAAATTATATTCACTATTATTGAAATAATTAGATATAGGTTGTAAAAAAAAAAAGGTTAATGATTCGGAAACTCCTAAAAATACTAATAAAATTATAATTATAATTAATTTTTTTTTTTCAGTACGATCCAATAAATCTAAAATTTTAAACATTGAAATATTAATTAGTTTTACTAATTGATTTGATTAACTTAAAAGTTAATATCAAATATTAAATTTAAATCATTATATAATAAGGATGAAAAAAATAAAAATATCGTTTTTGTTCAATTACGACATGAGAAATAGTGTTATATTTGAATTAATTAAAATTTTATCAAAAAGAGATATTGAAATAGTTCCTATAACTATGTGTGATTTATTAATTTTTGGACCTTATGATACTTATTCTATCAAAAGAAAATTTATTAACTTTATTAAAAGAAAAATAAATAAAATTGAGGATTTTTTTCCTAATATTGATTATTATTTACTAAATAGAAAAATCAAACCAATAAAGATATTTCATACTCTCGAGAATTATTACCCAACTATAAATATTAAATATGATTTTGCTATCACGTCATATCTTGGAATTAATAATGAAAATCACTTAAGATTTCCTAGCTGGAAAGAGTATGTTAATTGGTCTCATTTAAAAATTAAAAATAAAGTAGCTGAAGGAACGAAAAGATTTGGATCTTTTTATGACGTTAAAGATCTTATGAATCCTCAAGGGAATGCGTTCCTAAATAAAGAAAGAAAAATCTGTTTAATAACAAGTCACTTAAATGAGCCTAGAAAAAGCATGTATGAAAACCTTTCAAAAAAATTTGTAGTGGATGGTTATGGACCGTATTTTGATAAAAAAATTTCTAATCATAATTCCAGTAATTTTACTAAAAAAGACATTCTAAACAAATACGCGTTTAATTTATGTCCCGAGAATAATTTATACCCTGGATACTATAGTGAAAAAATTCCCGATGCCTTTCTAGGAAAATGCTTACCTATAGGTTGGGCAGATAATAATGTTAATTATGACTTTAATGAAAAATCTTTTGTAAATCTATTAGATCATACAAAAGATAATTATGAAGAAATCTCAAGTTTATTAAATGATGATAATTTTTTAAAAAAATACACCGATCAACCTTTGTTCTTGAAAGAACCTTCATTAGATGAAGAGATAAAATTTATAACTAAAATAATTAATTACCTTTAAGAATAAAATAATAAGAATGAGAAAAGATAGGGTTGAAGTAGGGATAGGATTATATGTATGGAATGGTGATAAAACTATTCATGAAACGTTATCCTCAATAATTAACCAGACATATAAAAATATAAAAATTTATATTCTTGATAATCAATCAACAGATAAGACAACAGAAATAGTAAAAAAATTTCAAAAAAAAGATAAAAGAGTTAATTTAATAATTGATAAAAAAAAAAGAGATCAAGCTGCTGCTCCAAGATTTTTACTAAATCAATTTTTAAAAAAATACAAATATTGTTTAATTATAAGCGATGATGATATTTATGAAAAAAAATTTATTGAAGTTGTTTTAAATAAATTAATAAATAAAAAGTTAAATATGGTTTATCCTTACTTTAACTTAATTGATTTAAAAGGACATTTATATAAAGTTAAAGACTATCCAACATATAATGAAAATAGTTCAGGTTTTTTTAATTTAATAAAATTTATAATATACAGAAATTGTGCCAGCCCGACTAATGCTGGTATATTTGAAACAAAGTCTTTAATCAGATCTTACAAATATTGGAAAATTTATGACTCATCACTAGTTAATTATGAAAATCTAATGTTAATAGATTTTTTCGCAAATAATAAAGTTGGATATGTTAATCAAAGATTATTTAATTATAGAGTAAAAGATAGAATAGAAACTGCAAAAAAAAGAGGTCAACGAGGTATATTTAACATAAAAAAGGATTTAATTTCTAGACTAGTTATATTTATTTATCAATTTAACTTTGCAACAAGAGCTGCAAAAATAATATGCAAATCTGAAAAATTAAATATTTTAAAAAAAATTATTTTATTATTTATGATTATTCTTTTATATTTTCAAAAAAGTACATCCTTTGTAATAAAAAGTTTTTTAAAAGTTAACGATGTTTATAAAAATAGATAAGTTTAAATAAAATTTTTTTTAAAGTGAACTTTTAACTAATTTAGAATCTTCGCTCATCATTTCTTTAACTAGTTGAGGAAAATTTCTTTTTACTTTCCATCCAAGCTTTCTTCGGGCTTTAGAAAAATCACCTCTTAAATAATTTACCTCACTAGGTCTAAAATATCTTTTGCTTATTACAATAATTTTTAAATTATTTTTTAATGCTGGACATTTTACTGAATTAAAGGACTTAATATACCCACATTCATTAATTCCTTTTCCCTTCCAATATATTTTAATATCTAAAAATTTGCAGCTTTCTTCGATAAAATCTTTTACTGAATATGTCAAACCTGTTGCAATAACATAATCGTCCGATTTTTTTTGTTGTAAAATCTTCCATTGCATTTCGGCATAATCTTTTGCATGACCCCAGTCTCTTTTGGAATAAAGATTTCCTAGATATAATTTTTTTTCTAGGCCTAAAGCAATTTTATTTAAACCTAATGTAATTTTTCTAGTCACAAAGGTTTCACCTCTGCGTGGAGACTCGTGATTAAATAAAATTCCATTAGCAGCAAAAATTCCATAAGAGTCTCTATAATTTTTTGTAATCCAATATGCATAAAGTTTTGAAATTGCATACGGACTTTGTGGGTTAAAAAATGTTTTTTCTGATTGCTTTTTTGTGTTAGTTTTTCCAAATAACTCTGAACTTGAAGCTTGATAAAATTTAGTTTTAGAAGCTAATCCAAGAACTCTTATTGCTTCAAGAATTCTTAATGTTCCAAGTGCATTGACTTGCGTTGTATAATCTGGAGTTAAAAAACTAGTCATTACATGACTTTGAGCGGCAAGATTGTATATTTCGTCAGGTCTTATTTTTCTAATTAATTCAATTAAATTATTTGCATCTATGACATCTCCATAATGCACAAAAAAATTTTTTGTATTTTTGGTTTTATCAAAAATATGATCTATTCTCTCTGTATTTATAAGTGAAGTTCTTCTCTTAATACCATGCACAATATAATTTTTACTTAATAAAAACTCCGTAAGGTAAGAACCGTCTTGTCCTGTAATTCCTGTAATTAGAGCAATTTTTTTTTTCATTTATTAAATTTTATTATAACTTATTATCATTGATATATGATAGTAAAAAAATCAAAAAAATTAGGTCTCAAAATTATATACCCAAAAACTAATTTTTTAGACGACAGAGGTCAATACATAGAGAGTTTTAATCAAAAAGAATATAAAAACTTATTTAATTTAAAATTTGTTGAAGATGATTTTTCAATTAATAAAAAAAATGTTTTTAAAGGCATTCATGGAGATACCAAGACTTGGAAACTAATTTCATGCATTTATGGAAAATGTGAAGCAATTATAGTGAATTGTAATTTAAATTCGAAAAAATTTGGAATGTGGGAAAAATTTATTCTATCTCCTAAAGATTATTTTCAAATATTAATTCCACCTAAATATGGAAATAGTTTTTTAGTCTTAAGCAATCTAGCAGTTTATCATTACAAACAAACGAAATACTATAGAGGAAATCAATATCAGTTCACTTATAATTACCTAGACCCAGAATTAAGAATTAAATTGTCCTGCAGCAAACCATTGGTGTCTAGGAGAGATAAAAATGCTTCCTTTATTAAAAAAAAAGTTTTTTAAAAAAGTTTATTAAATGTTAATATAAAATCATAGTGAGCAAAAATTGTCTTTCCTGTCATTCAAAAGTAATTACAATTTACAACTTTGGAAAAGTTCCTTTAGTTAATAATTTTCATAAATCAAATTTTGTTAGTAATAAAAAATATTTATTAAATCTATGTGTATGTAAAAAGTGTAAGGTACTACAGTTACAAGATACTCCTAACGAAAATAAAATGTATAGCAATTATAAACATTTTAGCAGCGCCTCAGAAGACAATCTTAACCATTTAAAAGATCTTTCGGATTTTATTAAAAATCAATTTTCAAAAAATTCAACAATATTAGAAATAGGTTGTAACGATGGCTCTCTACTATCAATATTAAAAAAAAGATTTACAAATGTTTTTGGAGTCGATCCTGGAAAAAATTTTAAGAGAATTCATGAAAAAAATAAATTATTAACAATATCTAAACATTTTGAAAAAAAAATAATCCCAGAAATCTATAAAAAATTTAAAAATAAGAAATTTGATTTAATTATTGGCTTAAATGTATTTGCTCATTTTAAGAAAGTTCAGCAAGCATTCCATCTTATATCAAACTTATTAAGTCCAAATGGCAGTTTCATTTTTGAGGTTGCATACGCAAAGGAAACAATAATGAAATATAAATTTGATACGATTTATCATGAGCATATTTTTAATCATACGCTAACAGGTTTGATAAATATGATTGAAAGAACTAAAATGAATATCAATCAAGCCTCCGTAATAAAAACTCAAGGAGGAAGCTTAAGATTAATTTGCTCATTAAATAAAAAAAGAAATAACTGTGTAAAAAAAATAATAAATAATGAGAAGATGTTAGGTTTTAACAATATCAAATTTTACAATTCTATTAAAAATAAAATACAACATAAAATTAATATTATTAATAATTTTATAAAAAAAAAAATTAATGTAAAATCTAAGGTTCTTTTAATTGGCGCTCCAGCACGAGGGGTGATGTTTTTCAACACAACTATACTAAAAAATTATAAGAACTTAACAATTGTTGATGATACTAATGACAAAATATTAAATTATTTTCCTGGTAGCGACACAAAAATAATGTCATGGAACAGTTTAAAAAACTGTAATTTTATACCTAAAATTGCAATATTGTTAAGCTGGAACTACAAACAAACTATGATTAAGAAATTAAAAACACATGGCTTTAAAGGATCAGTTTTTATTTTTTTTCCAAATATCAAAAAAATTAAAATATAAATAATGGCGACTATATTAATATCTGGAGGAGGTGGATACCTGGGGACTCAATTAACAATCAATCTATTAAAAAAAAATAGAGTCATTATATACGATAAATTCTACTTTCCCTGGCTAATCAAAAATAGAAATAAAATATCTAATAATCATAGATTGTCCCTTATAAAAAAAGATATTTCAAAAGTTAATAAAAATGATTTTAATAATGTTGATATCGTTTGCGATCTAGCTGCAATAGCGAATGATCCATCTTGCGAGCTAAACACAAAAATTACGTGGAAAGTAAATTATTACAGCAGATTAAAATTTGCAAAAGTAGCAAAACAGTCAGGAGTTAAAAGATATATTTTTAATTCCAGTTGTTCAATTTATGGGTTTAATGAAAATATAACTCACGAAAATAGCCAGCCAAATCCAATTAGCACTTATGCAAAAGCTGTCTTAAGAGCAGAAAAAGAAATATATAAATTAAAAAATAAAAAATTTAAAATAAACATTCTAAGAAATTCAAGCTTATATGGATATTCGAATGAAATGAGAATGGATTTGGCAATAAATAATTTTGTCTACAATGCAATTCACAACTTACCTCTTTTAGTAGATGGTAATGGTTTGCAATTCAGGCCTTTTATATCAGTGAATGACATTGTAAAAGTTTATGATTTTATAGTAAATAAGAAAGCAAAATTACCATCATTTATCTGTAATCTTGTTGCTTTTAATTCCTCTATTAAAGATATTGCTTTTAAAATTTTAAATATTCTAAAAACAAGTAGCAAAATACAATTTAAAGAAAATTTTGCTGATAACAGAAATTATAAAATTAAATCAAAATATTTTAAAGATTTATTTGGTGCCAAATTTATTTTTTCAAAATTTAATAAAGAAGTATTAGAATTAAAAAATTTTATAAAAAAAAATAGAATTAAAAAAAATTCACGAACAATTAGATTAAAATTCTACAAAAAAAATATACGACAATTATTAACCTAGCAACAACTTATTTCTATATAAGTATATATTTACATATAAGTTAAGAATGCCATTTCAATTAAAACAAAATTATTTACACCAAATACAAATATTAAGAGCCTTATCTGTTCTACTAATTTTCTTTTTTCACTCAAATCTAGAATTATTCTCAAAGGGCTATTTGGGTGTAGATATTTTTTTTATTATATCTGGCTATGTAATCACCAAAATATTAGAAGAAAAAATATTTCACAATAATAAATATAATTTTAACGAATTTTATATTAAAAGGTTATTAAGGATTGCTCCAGTTTACTTCTTTATTGTTAGCATTTTTATTTTAATTTTTTTGCTAATAGGACCACTAACTGATCTCGATTATATTATAAATAAAATACAATTTATTTTTACTTTCTCTTCAAATTTTTATTATATAAATCAACAAAAAGAATATTTTGATAATATTTTTCAAGATCCGCTAATTCATACATGGTCATTAGCAGTTGAAATGCAGTTCTATTTTGCATTTCCTTTTCTATATTATTTTTTAAAAAAAAATTTCAATCAAAAATTGTTAATAAAAGTAATAATTCTAATCATTGTTTCTTCAATCTTATTAAATTACTATTATATAAAAAATACAAATCTTACATATTACTCCACTGTATTTAGGACTTGGGAATTCTTACTAGGTTCTTTAATATACATACTCCACAATAAAGATAATTTTTATAAAAAAGAAAAATTAAAAGAAATACAAAAATATAATTATATTTTTTTAATTATCATTTTTGTTATTATCTTTTTTTTTACAAAAAACTCTAGATTCTTAGATCTTGTATTAACAACAATATTCACTTCACTTTTCTTATTTTTTATAAAAAAAAATAACTCTTCAGATATATTTTCTAATAATAAATTTCTAATATATTTAGGTGATATATCTTATTCGTTTTATTTATGGCATCTGCCAGTATTATATTTTTTTAGTATTTATTATGAAGAAAAGTATAAATTAATTTATGCTCTAATATTGACTATTTTACTATCTCATCTCTCTTACACTTTTATAGAAAAAAAATTTAAAAATTTTAAAGTAAACATTAAATATTTATTGATAACAGTTTTATTAATAATCTTATTAATATCAATTATAAAAATTAATTATTATGAAATTAAAAATTTAATAATCAAAAATAATTATTTAGAAAAGATTTACTCTCTAACTAAAAGAATAAATTACACGGAAATCAAAATAAATAATAAACAAATTTTTCCTTTTTGCGTACCTGAATCTAAAAAAAATCGAAATGAATTAAATCATTTAAACAATGAATGCTTAAAATATACTAATAATGAATTTTTAGTTTACATGGAGGGGGATAGTCATACAGTCATGTTTGCTCCTTTAATTCTTAGTTCGAAATTATCAGACAATGTATATTATTTAAATAATGCAAAATATTCTTATGAAGAAGTAAATAGTCAATTAAAAAATTTTAAAAAAGTTATATACGTCAGATCTATTAATAACCTCGAGGAATTAGATGCTTTTAAAATAAATTTAAAAAATTTTGATAATAATGTTTATTTTATTATTTTTGCGCCTATACCCAATTATTATAATAATAAAATAAAAACTGTAGAATGTTTAATTCAAGACAAAGAATGCTTTTTTAATTCCAATGAAGACTTTCAAAAGAGGAATCTTTTAAATTTTTACAAAGAAATTTACAAACTAAAAAATTTAAATATTAGAAATTTAATTTATTTTGATCCTTATAAAATTTTATGCCCTAATGAAAACTGTCATATTTATAACACAAGTAGTAAAATATTAACTTATCGTGATAATAATCATCTTACTATTGAAGGATCTTTACTCTTGTTAAAAGATTTTAATATTTTTATTAAAAATAATCTTTTCTTCTTAGAATCTTTAACCATGAAACTAAAAATATAGTATTTTCTACAACTTCATTTAACATTATTTTCTTAATCTGCTCATATAAAAAAATATCTTTTAAAATTTTATTAAAAAATCTATTACATAAAAGTGAACATACTTATCTGTTCAAGTTTTAATAATTTGATGAATTAATTAAGCCCCGTAAGTAATTTGAATATTCACAGTTTCCATAGAATTTTATTTGGTTTAGAATTTCTTTTTTACCAATCCAGCGATTTAATAAAGCAATTTCTTCTAGGCATGCAACCTTTATACCCTGTCGATTTTCTAATGCTTGAACAAAATTTGAAGTTTTATAATAATCACTGATCGATCCTGCATCTAACCACGTACCACCTCGGCCAAGAATTTCATAGTCGAGTGCACCTTTTCTTTTATACTGTTTAAGTAAATCTATCATTTCTAATTCACCTCTCTTTGACAGTTTTAATTTTTTTGCATAATTGACAACATTTTTATCAAAAAAATATATTCCTATTATAGCGTAATTCGAAACAAATTTTTCCGATTTTTCTACTAAATATATAATTTTCTTATTTTTTTTATTTATTTTCGCTACTCCAAATAATTGAGGATTTCTTACAATATTCAAAATTATTTTTGCACCAGTTTTTAATTTTACACAATCTAAAAGTAATCTTGACAAATATTGTCCATAAAAAAAATTATCACCTAAAATCATTGCAACACTAGAATTATTTATAAATTTTTCACCAATTATGAATGCATCAGGCAAACCTTTTGCTTGTTCTTGTTCCTTAAACGTGATTTTTAATCCCAAATTTTTGTCATTATGAAAAAGCTTTTTAAATTCACTCAGTTGGCCTTTGTTTACAATAATTAAAATATCTCTAATTTTTGCTAGCATTAAAATAGATAGGGGATAGTAAATTAATGGTTTGTCATAAATTGGTAGCAATTGCTTATTCACAGCTTTAGTAAGTGGGCTCATACGCGTACCTTTTCCTCCTGCTAAAATGATTCCTTTTTTAATCATTTTTTTCCTAGCCTGATAAGAATATCTTTTTTAAAAAATGATTTATAATAATCTTTATTATTTTTGTACCAATCAAATGTTAATTTAATACCCTGTTCGAACTTTATTTTCGGAAACCACTTTAGTTTTTTATTTATTTTATCGCTATCAAGAGCATATCTTTTGTCGTGTCCAGGTCGATCTTTTACAAAGATGATTTTTACTTTTTTTCCAAAATTATTACTTTCTTTTGCTAAATTTAAAATTTTTTTACAAACTTTTATGTTACTTAAATTTTCGTTAGATCCAATATTATAAAATTCACCAATTTTGCCTTTTTGAAAAACTTTTACCAAAGCTTCACAATGGTCCCGAACAAAAATCCATTCTCTTGAATTTCTTCCAGTACCATAAATGGGCAAAGGTATATTGTTAAATGTATTGTATATTAATTTGGGTATTAATTTTTCAGGATGTTGTCTTGGACCATAGTTATTTGAACAATTTGTAACTATTGCAGGAATTTTGTAAGTTTTAATGTAAGAACTTACTAAATGATCTGCGGCTGCTTTACTAGCGGCATAAGGGGAGCTTGGTTGATAACGAGAATTTTCTTTAGATCTACCGGTTAAAATATCTCCGTAAACCTCATCTGTAGAAATATGTATCAATTTTGATTTAAATCTTTTTGAAAAATTTTTAAAGCATTCAAGTAAATTAAAAATTCCAACTATGTTACTTTGGATGAATTTATCGGGGTTATCAATTGATCTATCTACATGAGTCTCTGCTGCTAAATTAAATATACAATTAGGTTTAAATTTATTAAATATTTTTTCCATTTTTTTATCTTTAATGTCGCATTTTATAAATTTATAATTTTTTTTATTTTTTAAATCGACTAACTTATAAAAACTCGATGAATAGGTTACTTTATCAATATTGATTACAAAAAAACTTTTCTTTAATAATAGTTCTATTAGATTGCTACCAATAAAACCTAGTCCACCTGTAACAATTATTTTTTTCATTTATAAATTATATTTTTTGCATATAGATAATCTTAAAAAATTAAGTTTTTCTATAAAACTTAATATTTTTAATTGCTAAATGCATTTAATTAACTCTAGATCTTTGAGCAGAATATTTCTTACTATAATTATATCTTTTTTATTTTTGCAATTAAAATTTACTTTAAACGTATCGTAATTTTCAAATAAACTTTCATTTTTATAATATGAAAAAAAGAAACCAATATTCTCATTACTATAAACGCCATTAATTAACGGTACACGCGTAATTGCATATAAATGAGTGCCCCAAAATCTTCTCTCTACATTGGGGTAATTAGCAAAAAAATAATTATCAAATATCTCTTTAGGGAAAAATAATAAAATTTTTTTACGGTCTAAATTATTTTTTATAATGAATTCATTTAAATTCGCTCTAAAATTTAATAGTGGTCTATTAAAGTTATTTAAAAATTCACTTTTTTGCTCACCTGCCATCATAAGTAATCTATAAACTGAGATATGATCTTTAGTATTCAAAATTTTATTATTTAGCTCAAATTTTGCTGTTTCATCCCACATTCGATTATTAAGAGAGGCAAACGCATCACCCTTAAAAAAATTTTTATATATAACAACTTTAGTAAAAGGGTAATTGTTATAATAAATTATAGCATCATGAATATTCTTAATGCTAAAATTTAATAAATAAAAGCCATTAAAATAATACAGACTAGAGAAAGATAAAATCATAATTAACAAATATGCCTGAATTTTTTTTTTTCCACTCTTGAAATTTTTTGAAGAAAAATAATAAAAGATTAATAAGGATAGTATAATTTTATTTAGTATAAAATTTAATAACCAAGCTATATATTTTAATTTTCTAATATCTCTAATATTACTAGTAGTAAAATTAGATTCGAAAATTTTATTAATTATAACCTTAAAAAAAAATAAATTAAAAATAAAATCATAACTTAATAAAAAATAATAATAAACAAAATATTGAACTACAGATTTTATTAATAAAATTAAAATCGCTGAAAAAAAAAATGAAAATAAAAAATAATTTATCTTTTTAGTAAATAAAAATTTGTTGAATAAAAATACTATTAACAGTTTAATAAGAACTAATATTTCGATAAATGGGAAATACTTAAATTTTTTTATATAATCACTAATTGTTTTCGTGTTTACAATGGTGACTTCACTAATAAAGAAAGTTGAGAAATAAAAAATTATCAATCCTATGATTATAAAATGAAATATAAACTTATAGTTAACTCTGCTAAAAAAATTATTTTTAGATAATAATAAATAAGTTACTAAAAAAAATGTACATCCAACAGAAATTTTAGCAAAATAAATAGAAATTATAATTAAATTTATTACTATTAGATCTTTATGATTTAAATTTTTCTGTTCAATATATTTACATATTTTATTAAAAAAAATTAGAACGAGCAAGAATGCTAAAGTAAACGCAGATCCAACAAAAATTTCGTAATTATATAGTAAAACAGGAATAAAAAATAATATTGATACTAAGTATTTTTTAAAATTTAAAACCTTAAAATTTTCACTAATTACTAGAACAATACAATTAAGAAACAAGATAAATTTAAAATAAAATAAAAGTGCGTAACTTTCTAAAGGATCTAGTCCAGTTATCTTAATAAGTAATGCATCCAGATAATGGGATAAAACATGATAAAAGTGCTTATTTACATCATCCAAGTTAGTTCCTGGATATCCAAAATCGATAATGGAATTAATTAAAGACACATGCCAATAAAGATCATTATTCGAGTCAAGTTTTAGATCTAATCCTAATAAAGGGAATGGACTGTAGTAAGATAACAATGATATTGGTAGAATAAATAATAATACAAAAGATATAATATTTAATAAAATTATTATCATTTCATCTCTGTTTATATTTAAGTCTAGTTTGAATAAATGTTTTCTAGTAATCTTTAATATTAAAAAAAATAAAAAAAGATTAATAATTGAACAAAAAAAAATTTTTAGAGCTGATATTTGAAAAAATACTACCGAAGAATAAATAGTTATTAAGGCAAAGGATATTATTAAGGATATAAAAAATATAGAATTAATTTTTTTTGATGATATTGGTATATCTAAATTCATATTGAGATTTTACCTTAATTACTTAAAGAAAAAAGACTAATAACTTAATTAGATTTAGGAGAATTTAAAAATATTGATGAATTTTAAGACTTTTTTGATTTATCGAAATTAAGACATGGACAAAAAATATCAGATATATGATTTATGATAAAAAAAATATCATTTAATAATCCATTACCCACAGGAAATGACACTAATTATCTATTAAAACTTAATAAATTAAAACACTATTCTTCAGGTGGTTTTTTTACACAAAGATGCCAACAATTGTTAAAAAAAAATATTAAGTGCAAAGAAGCTTTGTTAGTTCATTCTTGTACTGCTGCACTAGAAATGTGTGCTCTGCTATTAAATATTAAAAAGGGGGATGAAATCATTATGCCTTCCTATACTTTTGTCTCAACGGCAAATGCATTTGTTTTAAGGGGTGGAACTCCCGTATTCGTTGACATAGATTCTGAAAATTTAAATATTGATCCAAATAAGATCGAAAAAGTGATTACAAAAAAAACAAAGGCTATAGTTGCTGTGCATTACGCAGGTATCAGTTGCGATATGGATCCAATATTAAAAATTGCTAAAAAATATAAATTATATGTGATTGAAGATGCGGCTCAGGCTATTTTATCAAGTTATAAAGGAAGGCCATTAGGATCTATTGGAGATCTTGCAACTTTATCATTTCATGACTCAAAAAATATCCACTGTGGTGAAGGTGGTGCTTTATTAATAAATAATAAAAAATTTATAAGAAGGGCAAGAATAATAAGGGACAAGGGGACTAATAGAGACGATTTTAAAAATAATATTGTAAAAAAATATACTTGGACAGATCTTGGATCATCCTACGGATTAAGTGAAATAAATGCTGCTTTTTTGTATGCTCAGCTTTTAAAAGCCAAATCTATAATTAAAAAAAGAATTAAAATTTGGAATAATTATGATAATTTATTTTATAAACTAGAAAAAGAAAAAAAATTAACAAGGCCTCAAATTCCAAACTATACAAAAAGTAATGCTCATATTTATTATTTATTAATAAAAAAGAGCTTAAGAGATAAATTAATTAAATACTTAAAGTCTCAAAATATAATATCACTTTTTCATTACATTCCACTACATACATCATATTATTTTAGAAAATTTTATAAGAAAGAAATTAATCTTATTAATACAGATTTGATATCAAAGTCTTTAATAAGACTTCCGTTGCACAACAAAATAACTGCTGCTCAGCAAATAAAAGTAAGAAATAAAATTAATTTTTTTTTTAGTAAGGATTAAAATCCTAAGATTAAATGGAAAAAATATCAATTATATCTCCTGTTTATAATGGGCAAGAATGTATAGAGCAATTAGTTAAGGAAATTAAATTTTATATAAAAAAATGTACAAAAAATTTTGAAATCATTCTAATAGATGACTCAAGTAAAGATAATAGTTGGAATATTATAAAAAAATTAAAAAAAAAATATAAATTCTTAAAAGGAATAAAATTAAAAAAAAATTATGGTCAGCACAAAGCTATATATATTGGATTAAAATATTCAATCGGAGATATCATAATTATTATGGACTCCGACCTTCAGGATAATCCTAAATATATTTTAAAATTTTACAATGAATACAAAAAACATCATTTGGTAATAGGAGTTAATGAACATAAAAAATTTCATTTAATGAGACTTTATTCAGATATATTTTGGTTAATATTAACTTTTTTATCTTTTATAACTTTTAAAAAAAATATTTCGAATTATGCAATAACCTCCAGAGAAATAGTTAATAAATATTTAAAGTCGAATTCTGTGGGATTTTTTTATGGTGAATTAAAAATTATGAAACTTAAAATTAACTACATTAAAATAAAACGCAACAAAAGATATCTAGGTAAATCCTCTTATAATTTCGTTAAATGCATTAAATTAGCGATATCTCATATCATTGAATATAATATTATTAATAAATTATTTTTTTCTAAGTTTACAAAAAAATATCATAATTACCCTAAAGTGAAATTTTTTGTTTCTTAAAAATTAAACTTATGAAAAAAATTGCAATTCTCCAGTCCAATTATATTCCATGGAGAGGATATTTCGATTTAATAAATTATGTTGATGAATTTATTTTTTTTGATGAAGTTCAATATACTAAGGGAGACTGGAGAAATAGGAACTTAATAAGAAATGAACAAAAAAAATTTTGGGTTACTATACCCATTAAAAATATGGGAAATTGCTTAAGCAAAATTTTAGATATTAAAATATTCGATAATCAATGGAATAAAAAACATTTGAATATTTTTAAAGAAAATTATAAGCGCGCAGAATATTTTATAGAAATATATTCTTTTTTAGAAAAAATATTAAATAATGATGAAAGTTATTTATATAAAATCAATCGAAAAATTATTATTGAAATATGTAAATATATCAAAATAAATACTAAGTTTAATTTTTCAGAAGATATCCCAGTAAAATTGAAAGATATTAATGCGTCTTTAAGACTTGTTGAAATATGCAAACAACAAGATGCTTCAATTTACGTAACAGGACCAGCAGGCAGGGAATATTTAGATCAAGATTTATTTGTAAAAGAAAATATAAAAATCGAATTTTTTAATTACAAACATTGCAAACAATATAATCAGATGAATTATAATTTCATACCTGCATTAAGTATAGTTGATTGTCTTTTCAACTGCGGCACAAATAAAGATAGATATTTAAATTGTTGATTAAAGAATTATGAAAATTGTATTGTTTGGAATTACAGGCTTAGGCAATGCAGTACTTGAACAGTTGATCAAAATGAACAAAAAGCCAAAACTTGTAATTACTAGATATGAGCGAAAAATGGTAGATCCTTATTTAAAACTAGAAAATTTAGGAGAGTTCTCTAAAAAAAACAATATTATAGTAGAATACAATAAAAATTTCTGTAGTTCATATTTTGATCTATGCATAATTGCAACTTACCATAAAAAAATTAATTTAAAATTAAGTAACTTCAAAAAAGCATTTAATATTCATCCTTCTTACTTACCTTATTATAGAGGAAAAGATCCTATAAGAGAGGTTATAGCCAAAAAAGAAATTTATTCTGGGGTGTCCGCTCACATTTTAACTGAAGAATTTGATAAAGGAAAAATTATTTTACAAGAAGAAATAAACATAAAAAATCTTAAAAAAAAATATCAAATTATGAAAAGGATGTACCCGATATATAAAAAGTTTACAAAAATAATTATAAATAATTTTTATAAGTTATGATTAAAAAAATTAAAGAAGTTTCAGATAATTTATATATTGACATGAATTATTCTGATAATGAAAAAAATTATTTGAGAAATGCTAAAGCTGATGCCTTTTATTGTTACAAAACTATTACTCCTTATTTAAAAAAAAATATTAAGATACTTGAAGTGGGTGGTGGAATTCATTTGCTAACACGTTACATGCATGACTTAGGTTATGACATTACCTCAATAGATCCCGGAGGATTTGCTGAATATGTTGATAATTTAAGAATTAAACTTATTAATAAAACTGATTTAAAAATATTCACTACCTCCTTAGAAAAATTTCAAAGCAAAAAAAAATTTGATTTTATATTTTCAATGAACACACTCGAACACACAAACAATATCGAAGAACATATTCGTTGCTGCATAAAGTTATTAAAAAATGAAAATTCAATATTATTTATTCAATGCCCTAATTACGCTTTTCCTTTTGAGTCACATTTTTATAAATGGTTTATTCCTTTTTTACCAAAATTTACATTTGCATATTTGAGAAAAAAAAAACTAATCAAAGTATTAGGATATGAACAATACACTAATACACTAAAGCATTTAAATTTTAATTGCTCTTACTTTGAAATAAAAAAATTAAATTTGAATATAAAATTTACTCATCCGTTAAAAGATATTTTCGACAGAATGGATCGAGATAATGTATTTAAAGAACGTTTATTACAAAATTCATTAGTTCGAATATGTTATAAAATAATTATTTTTTTTCGAATTAAGAAAATAGTAACTTATCTATATCCTATATCATTAACTCCATATTTGATTATGAAAATAAAAAAATGTAAATAAGAATAAAGTTTATATTGCAAAAAGTGTAGAAAATTTTTTTAGTAAATAAATCAAACTAATTAATGTACCCTGTAAGAACAAGCTAAAATGTGAGTTAATTTTTAAAATACAAATTTATCATATTATTATTAACGTTTTTATAAGAAATTAAATGACTATAAAATATCAAATATTTATTAATTTTTTTATAAAAATAAAAATTTTTTAAAATTTTTTTATAGCCTATCAATGTTCTTATAAATTTACCCCGGTCTAAAGATAGCAAAATTCTAGAAATTAGATTCTGTTTTTTATGATAAAATCCGTCGAGACAAATTATACTTCTATTTCCTAACATATCTGTAAATTTTCGAATTATATAATCAGGCAAGTGATGTACGACACCGACCATAATTATTAATGTTTTTTTGGGATAATCATTAATGTTTATATTTTCAATTGATTTACAAAAAAATTTTATATTTCTTTTTTTATATTTTAAATTGGCTTCTTTAATCAAAACACTTTCTAAATCTAAGCCTATGTATTTAATAGATTTTGGCAAATTTACTTTTTCTAAAAAAATACCATCAGCACAGCCGATATCCAATATGCATTTATACTTATTTTTTTTATCTAATAATAATTTTTCAACTTGAGTAAAAAAATTCTCATTTTTTTTTCCGATAAGCACAAGATTTTGTAAAAATCTATAAATATAAGGATAAATTCTCAAAATAATAAAATAATTATTATATTTTTTAACATTGTAATTTGTATCGAAAAATTTTTTCAGTGCATAAATCAAGCCAATTGAGCTATTAGTAACGGTAAGCTTAACGTGTTACCACGCTTCCACACCCGTCCTATCAACGTCGTAGTC
>JACCDP011323509.1_pt1 | contig 46270 bp, 48 predicted proteins | sample 7445841 | NCBI WGS metagenome assembly JACCDP01 (sample SAMN15323441, study PRJNA562643) | freshwater metagenome | isolation source: river surface water | place: USA:Blue River Watershed | collected 2017-08-17
AGAGCTAGATCACCATCTAGATCATCACCTGTTGCTATGTCTAGAGCTAGATCACCATCTAGGTCATCACCTGTTGCTATGTCTAGAGCTAGATCACCATCTAGGTCATCACCTGTTGCTATGTCTAGAGCTAGATCACCATCTAGATCATCACCTGTTGCTATGTCTAGAGCTAGATCACCATCTAGGTCATCACCTGTTGCTATGTCTAGAGCTAGATCACCATCTAGGTCCTCACCCGTTGCTATGTCTAGAGCTAGATCACCGTCTACATTGTCATCTGTTTCACCAAAACCTAAAAAAATATGCACTTATTGTAAAAAAACAGCTAAAGAAGCTGGTATCAGAAAATTTAGTTATTGTTCAGCATGTACAATAGCACCTATTTATTGTAACGAAATATGCCAAAAAGCAGATTGGGGAAGACATAAAAAAGAGTGCAAAGCAAACCCTGTATCTAATTAAATCAGATAGTATCTTGTAAATCTATATTTATTAATTCAATTATCTGTGAAGGCGATAAAATTTTGAAATAATAAAAATTTTTATAGATAATTGTATTTTTATTTGTTATAAAAACAGGGCTTTGAATATATATTATATTGTTCTTTTTTTCAATACTAACAGATGTAAGCATCCATTCTAATGTTGTTGCACATATTTTGTCATCCCTAAATACAATTTCAAATTTAGAAGTTCCTTTCAAATTGTTTGTTATTAAATTAAACAGCTGTTTATTTAATTGTTTTGCAGATATATAAAGTTTATATTTTGTTTTTACCCACAATGGTGTAAAGTACATTTTTGAAAATATAGTTCTTTTCTCTTTATAAAAATACAGTGTTGTGTCTGTAGGTTTTGACATTAGAAAGTCAAAATAATTTAAAAACAAAACATCGCATTTGATAATAGAATTATTTAAGAAAAAATGTATAATACCTAAAAGACTTTTCAAGTTATTAGTATTATCAAACTTTGAATAATAACTTAATAAATTTTGTGTTTTGTTTTGAAGATATTTCATCCTTTTTAAACTTAAATCAGAAGATTTGAGATTCATATTTAGAATTATAAAATCAACAATGCATAATGCCAACATATTCCAAGCTATTTTGACATCAATGTTTGATTCAAGGTCACATAGGCCTATTAATTTTGCTATATTAGATGATGAAGTATTTGAAATATGTAAATGTGTAATATCTTTAATTATTATTATAGGTTTTGTTCGATATTTTTCAGTTTCATTTTGTTGATATTGTTCATCCAAACAATATGTATGTCTTAAATAACCATCTTTTTGACCAATCATAGTCAATACTGGTATAGGAAACGTTTCCAACTTTCTTGATTTCCACGGTAATTTTGCGTTTGAATTTAATACACTCCCCATCTGTATGAGTCCATTATATTTTGAAACGTTGTACCAAGATAAAAAATCATATGTACCACTAGAATGGCCCAATATAAATGCTGGATTAGCTATATTAATATCTGAATTTATACAATATGGCCTATATGGTATTTTAATATCTATATTCAAGCCCTTCTTTTCGCCTACTTTTTGTATTATTTTGGATATATTTATGTAATTATGAGGATCAATATGACTTCCTTTAAAAATGATTAAAGACACATCAGTATTTGATACATTCCGAATAGGTTTTACTGAAATATACTGAAAATCAGCAATCATTGTTGCGACGACAGCTTTACATATTGACCAAAACATATTATTATAAGCATTACAAGACGCTAATGATATAAAAAACAATAATAATAAAAGATTCATTGATAAATATATATGCATTAATATTTATATATAAGTAACAGATTCAACTTAAAGCTTAATTTAATATATCTTAATGATACAAACATGAATGCAAATTTTATGCATAAATGTACTTTGTCTGAATTTACTGGATTATTTACAGAACTATACACAGAATGGTTCGATCCTGAAAAAGAAAATTTATGGTTTAATGCATCATCTTCTGATGATATATATTTATCTAATAAGTATTTTATATCACTAAACGACTATTCATACAATAATGAGTTAGTCAATCAATCCATCAATGTTCAAATTGGAGCAATTCTAGCATTTGATCAAATACCTAGACATTATCAAAGAACACTTAATTTGAATTGTAATGAATTAGTCACAACATCTTCAAAACTAGCATCAGAGATATCTATAAGTTTGATGACAAAATTATCTAGTAATACAGATGAGTATAATAAATTAAAAGCCAATGAATGGTGTTTTATATTGTTGCCATTTAGACACTTGCAAGACTTGAATAAACTGAATACAATTGTCAGATTCATTATTGAAAAACATAATAAATATAATATTTCAACTGAAGAACAAAGAATATATAAACGGTTTCTATTACGAACACTAGAACAGGTACATCAGTTGAATACAAATAAGTGTATTCTATATCAGAAGCATACTCATAATATACATACAAATTCTTTTAATCAATGGATCAAATATGCTAATGTTCTTGAACATAACCCTATTGAAAAAATACAAACAGAATATGAGGATATTGAAGCAATGTATGTATTTAAGAAATTCTCTAAAAGTATTGAATCTATAAAAATCAAAGAATGGGATAACATGAATCTAATTGTATCTTTATCAGGTGGTGTAGACAGTTGTGTTTGCTTATATCTAGTCAGACTTTATTTTCCTGAACATAATATAATTGCAGTGCATATAAATTACGGTAATAGAGATGATAATGATTTGGAACTTAAATTTGTGCGTAAATATTGTGCTGTTCTAAATATAAAATTATTTTATCGCGAAATAACTGAAATATATAGAGATGATTGTCACCATCAAGGTTTACGCGACATCTACGAAAAAATAACTAGAGACATTCGTTTTGATATGTATAAAAAGGTTGGTGAATTATACAGTGAAAAAAAGTCTATAGTTCTACTTGGTCATAATCAGGATGATTGTTTTGAAAATGTAATTACAAATATAAGTAATAGAAAACATTATGATAATTTGTGTGGAATGGCTTTATTATCTACTATTGACAACGTGCAAATTCTGAGACCATTAATAAACATAAAAAAAACAGAAATCATAGTTTTTGCAATCAAAATGAATATCCCTTTTTTAAAGAATAGTACACCAATTTGGTCAAATCGTGGTAAAATACGTGATGTTATATTTCCAGCATTGCAAAATATAAATAAAAATATAATGAATAGTTTTTTGGAATTGGGTACATATTCAAATGAAATGAATGAAATAACAAAGCAATATGTTTATAATATATTGGCAACAAATTTTGACAATAATAAATGTACTTTTCATAAAAAGCAAATACCATATAGTAAAATAGTATGGACTAGTATATTTGATATTCTTTTTAAAGGAAAATATATATCTCACAAATCTGTGTCTGAATTTGTTAAATATCTAGAACGATTTGATGGATATACTGATACTAAATGCATTAAATTCGAATTGTGTAAGGATATTCAGGTAATTGGCAAAATACTAAAAGATACTGTATCATTATCCTTTGAAAAAAAATGATGCTTTTATTCAAATGAAAACAAGTATTTTGTTTGATGAAGCACTGCAACAAGTTCATCACGTATATTTAGTAAATCTACATCAGTTTTGTTCAAAACCTTAGGCATATCTTGAACCAAGAAATTCACTGCATCATCAAGATATTTGAGTATATTTTTGTCATTTAAATTTTGTAATTGAATCAAAGTATCTTTTTTATTTATTGTTGGTCTACCATATTTTCCAATATAAACCTCAACAAGTTTATCGCCAAGATCTGATATTTGTGACACTAAGTTATCTGCCGCTTTATGACGCGCATATGATGTAGTCATCCAATGATATAACTTGATATTAGTTTGCAAATCAAAGATAAAATGTACTATCTGCGACATATATTACCTATAATTCAAATACAAAAAATTATTTAAATTTCATAAAATTGTTGTTACTCATACCCATTACAGGTCTAGAAGATGTTAATTGTTTTTTCATATTTATGTCAGTTGGTTTCCAAGATATGTAAATTGTATTGTAATTAGGATGTGGTAGTATTTGTACCAGAAGACCATTTTTTCGCAAAGCATCTACTATATATTCAATGCATTCATTGATATCATATAATGGGAACCCAAGTAATACAAAAGGTATTTCAAAGAAAATATTCATACCTCCTTGACTAGCAATCGTTTTTATTTTTGCGTGACATTTGCTCAAAATTACATTAAATGTTTCTATTTTGATTGTATCTTTTTTTGTTTTCATTGAATACAATTCTGATATAGATATCTGTGGGGCTTGCATTTTTATTATATATACTCAATAAAAAAATAAACATATTATGAACTATTGGGTGCTATTGTTTTAGATGTAACATATGCTAATAGACCATCTGCTGTTCGTGGACCATTATATTCAGTTGATGTCTCACCATCTATATATAAGATGGTTGGCGCAGCATTTACATTATATTTTTTAGCCAGAGCATTATCCTGAATATCATACTTTTGCATATCAATTTTTAATGATGCTGCATTTATTTTATTAACAGCATCATCCCAAATGGGTGTAAAATCTTTGCAATGTGGACATTCTTGTAAATAAAAATATACAAGTTGTGGTTTTGTTGCTGGCGTAGGATATTTGGGTGCTTCAGGATTACTGAACATTTCAATAGGGGTCCACATAAAGAATATAATTGCAGACACTAAAATAAGAACTCCAATTAAAACATACATCCATGTACTATCCCATATAGAACTATTGGAACGTCTTGTGCTACTGCTCTTACTAGAACTTCTAGAACTTACTGAACGAGGGCTTCTACTTTTCATCTATTTAAAATGAACATTATAATTTAAGATCATTTGAAACTATATGCTGCTATTAAACCACCTATTATTAAAATACCACCTACAATAATTAAAAAAATCCAATACCAAGCCAATGTATTACCACTACTATTATAATTATTATTGGGTTGAGTATTCTTATTCTTATTCTTATCTTCCAAATCCTTAACAACTTCGTACTTTATTGCAGCATCTAATGCAGGATTATTACTGTTACTTGTCAAAACTTTATACGTAATTGCAGTATCTAATGCATTATCATTACCGTCATTAGCAACGGATTGATAAGCATTATACTGTAGTGCAGTATTTAATGTTGAATTATTATTATAAGTACTAGGACGTGGTCGTGGACGTGATGTCGGCATCTTTATCTAATATATTAGGTATTCTTTTTTTAGAATTTAAACAACATCATCTAGATATTTCTGATAAAAATAGTGTTTATCATAAAAAATAGTTTCACATATATTATTATTAGTCTTTTCTAGATAGAATAATATAAGTTCATCTCTTATAGAATCTAGAATAGAATATGTAAATGCTATCAAATTATATGATGATTTGAATATTTCCCCATTATTAGTATTTAAATGATTTATAAAATCAATGAAGATTTCATATGTCATTATCACAATTCTATGTGGAATCTGATTATAATCTATATTCTCTATTTCATTGATTATAACAGCATTATAATCTTTTGATTTTAAATCTTTTTTAAGAGCCATATTCTCTTTTTCATTATTTGTAACAATAATAGTTCTATAAATAAGATATTCTTTGTAAATGTACTCTTCTAAATGTTTTACAAACATAAGTAATTCAATATATAGTATATAAAAAATTCTTATATATATTATATAAGCATTTTTTGATATTATCAAAGTAATGTCAGACACTGCTGATATAATCAAAATTGATTTGCCTGTATTTAAGGATACATATAAACAAATCAGCAAAGAAAATATACCAAACTTCTTAAATAAAAAAAAACTACAACTTTGTGAAGAATTTAAACAATCATTTGAATTAATAAATAATTTACAGAACACAACTCATAATCACAATCAACATCATAATAATCATTCAAAATATAAAAATAATTTTGTCACTACCCCTAAGACTCACACAAATAGGTTATATATTATAACATCTGATTTTACAGAAGATAGTAAAATAAAAAAACAATTTACAGGATATTTGAATAAGTTAACTGATTCTAATAAAGAAACAGTTTTACCTAAAATAAAGCAACTCCTACAAAATAAAAATATACATCATCTTGTATATGATATTGTATGGGATTTCATAAAAAAACAATCAAATAATATATACAATGATATACTGCAATATTTTGAGGAAGATATGACTGAAACTTATGTGAAAGAATACATAGATAATAAACAATGGTACCCCCCTGCATATGCATTTGAGAATAATTTATTGACTTCAAATGATGAGTTTTATGATATGTATTGTGAATATGTAAAATGGAAGAAAACAGTTTCAAATTTGAATAAAACAATATGCATCATTACAAATGATGATACATATTGTGACAGATTATTACAAGATTTGTTCGCTCTTATTGACAATACTAAACATGAATTAAATCAGCGACATATCTTGCATTTTGCACTAGAACAGATACAAATTATTATACAATCATCCAAACTAAATAAAAATAAATATATTGATAAATTAAAATCTATTGATATTAATGAACTTGAATCATCATGTAAATTTTTGATTCTAGATATATTGGATGGCATATAAAGCCATGATTTATATCATCTTTTTTTCCATACTTATATTAGATAATAAAGTAATGCAAAGTCTTTCCACTGGTTATATTGGGCAGGTGATGATAAATCTTCTGATCTTTTTGTTACTATTGGCTGTTTACACATATTTAATTAAGCTAGAAAATATTGGTTGTAGATGTTCTGCACATCCAAATAAAGAATTTATCAAACAGTTTAGTTTGGTAGCATTGATATATCTTAGCATTATAATATTTATACCAATGTCATATGTTATTAAATATTTTGGAACAGTAATTGCTGGGCTTTTTGCATTTTTGACATTTGTATTTTATATAATGTGTATAGTATATTTCTATCTGACCATTGATTATACTAGATATTTAGTCAACGAAAAATGTAAATGTTCAGAAGACATCAGAAGGGAACTTATATTGGCGGGTTCCATTATAGAATTTAGTATGATATTCTTGATACTTCTAGTCATCATAATTCTCCCTATTATTTTTAATTCTGTATCTATTATTGTGAAAAATATGGGTAACGTAGAAGAAGAAATATCTACAGTAGTGAGAAATCCTTACAAATCTATGAGAAATATACCATCTAAGCTCAAGAAGGCAACCAATATTGTTTCCAAAATTGGTTCACAATCGAAAAAAGGATTTGGTAAAATGGTAAAGCCAATGAAAAGTAGATAAAATGCTTATAAATTAAGAGTTCTTGAATTTTTATTTTTGCTATTGCGCAAGATTTTGATATCTGCAGTATCCTCAATAATAGATGTAATTTCTTCATCACTTATTGATAATGTCTCTACATTGTTATATTCTGGTTCAAATGAAATTTTACTATGTACATTATCAATAATGCTGTCTATATCTCTCTGTGGTTTCTTATACGTTCTTGATGGTCTCAGCGAAGACACTGAACCATCGTCATCGTCTCTTAATGATTGATGTTGAGGCCTCGAAGGTCCTCCTCCAATATTATTGAATAGACTGCCTACTAAATTGAAAAGACCGCCATTGCCCCCCGATTGGCCTTGTTGAGGACCAGTGTTACCTGTTACATATTGTTTTGCAGCTGCTTGCTGGAACTGTTTCATAAGTTCAGGATTGGATCTGAGTACATTTTCAACATTAGGGAGGGGATTTTCTTTGAACATTCTATTGGTAAGATGAAACATAAAAGCACTACCTGATAATGATATGAGAAGGCGCAATTCAGGTGACATCTTTTTTCCAGTCGATTTATATTTTGCGTGTAATTCTTCAAAGATATCATCATAATCTGTAAGAGTTTCGTGCACCTGTTCTGACCAGCCTTCAAGTCTGATTGCAAAAGGGTCATATCTAGTATTCATGTACTCTGTACCTGTTACAAAGGCCATAAGCATCTTGCGTTGAAAACGAATGCTAGCATCAACTTCTTTTTCTCTAATTAGCTTATTGTACTCAGATCGCATTTGGTTGATATCAGATTCCATGTTGAATTTAAAAGGCAGTCTGTAGCCTTTGGATTCAAGCCTATCCATTTGGTACAATATCTCACGTTTTTCGTTTACTTCATTAAGCATATGATTGCGTTTTTCTTTTTTGAGGTCAGCATATTTGTTGTTGGATGTCTCTACTACATTACCTTCACTACTTACATCACTGTCATTGCTTGTGTCACTAGCGTCACTGCAGTCACTTCCAGCACTACTATCAGTTTCAGTAGTGCCATCATTACTATCACCTGAACTACTGCTCTTGTCATCATCTTCTTGAGACCTATGAGATACCTTGTATTTATATTTGTCATCTTCATCAGATGTACCTGACCTAGATGAAGCAGAAGATGATGAAACAGACGAAGATGATGACATAGACAATACATCAGAACTAATCTTCTTCTTATTAAAGAGCATATCCTTGTTATTAAACTTTGATGGATTAAATTTATTAGGAGATTGAAAACTAAATGGAGATTTATTCATTTTCTATAATTCTTTTATTTTAATATGTTTATATATTTATTATGTTGTTTGACGCAAACATTATTTTATTATGCTAAGTCAACAAAGCTTTTATTCAAGTGTTCTATTCAGATTTCTTGGGTAATACAATACATGGAATGTCCTTGGAAGTGTTTTTATAGGTACTTCATTGTACATTAAATGAAATCCTAATAATATTTCTGTTATCCAATCTATTTTAAAATTAACATAATAACAAGGTAGATATATAAAAACATCATCATAAATATTCATTAAATCTGGTTTAGCTATAGCAAATTGGTCTTGAATAGTATATTTTCCAAAATAACCATTATGATGAGCTGAATCAAAAACATTCATTTTGTCTTTATCAATAAGATTATCAATATCAATTATATTTGTAAAATTTACATCACTACGCAATCTCACAACATAATCATATTCTATATTGAATTCTTGAGCATATGATCTTCTAATTAACCCTACCTGATGTATGGAATAAAACATGCTAAGATTATTGAATGGCCAAGAAGAATAATAGTCAAATTTAACAACTTGTACATCCCTATCAAATTTAAAGTTGTTGTCAGCACTTGGTTTATCATAAAATTCCTTAATATCATTTGGATGTTCTTCATTCCATTTTAATCTCTTGACATCATTTTTGTACTCTTCATGTGTCAAATCAAAATTGATTAGCTGATACGGATGTCTTTCAAAATTCTTTTGTTTTTCTATAAAATATCTATGTGGTTTTATAATATTTTTCATGTATTCAATATCATCTTGTCGTGAACAATCCCAAGTATGCACAAATATATGAAACTCAATATTATCTTTTGAAACAAATATGTCTTTTATCTTAGGAAAAGTTTCACATATGAATCTTAGATGACCTGAGTATTCTATAGCAATTTTCATATAAATGGTTCTAACAAATTTTTTTTAAGTACTTTATATTTAAAATCTATTGAACTAATATTGTTAAAATAGAGTTAGGTGATAAATCATATAGACATTATGGATAATATTAATATTGGTGATGGGTCAGTAATAGCAACTGGTTCAGTTATTACTAAAGATGTTGATTGTTATTCTATTGTATGTGGAAATGCTGCAAAATTAATCAATTATAGATTCACAAAAGAAAGAATAGATGAATTTAATAAAATTAAATGGTGGAATCTAGATGCAAAACAAATATTTGAGTTAAGCATATTTACTAAAGACATAGATGAATTCATTAAAAAAAGCAAAATGCATGTTAAATATTCTATAGTTTGTGTTTAATTTTTGTGTTTAATTCTTGATAATTATATTATAATTTAATTGTAAGTAATACATTAATGCGTGATTTTGAAGAACTAGACAAGCTAGTTTTTATGAATGAAAATGATCAAGTTGTCAATAATCATGTAATAGAAAGGGTAGAGCAATTGCAAGCCAGGCAATTTGTTCCTTATGATGCAACTGTACTTGAACTAGGAGCGCGTTATGGAACAGTATCATGTAGTATTGCTTATAAGTTAGATGATGATAGTAGACTTTATGTAGTAGAACCAGATTCTACTGTCATAAATGCATTACAAAAAAATAGAGACAATGCAAAATGTAATTTTCATATATTTAATGGGGTAATATCAAGAAAAAATTTACAACTATCTGTGTGTAATCGCGATAATTATTCAAATTATACATATGAAATTGATCATACTGATAATGCAATACCAAGAAAGACATTAGAAGAAGTTGAATATGAAACTGGTTTGAAATTTGATTGTTTGGTAGCAGATTGTGAAGGATTTCTCGAAACATTCTTTATTGAAAATGGACATATGATACAACATTTTCGAATGATAATTTTGGAAAAGGATGCATGTGATAGATGCAATTATAATGTTGTTGAACAATACTTGAAAGATTGGAGCTTTAATTTGCTTCAGGAAGATTGTGCTCATTATGTATATGCTAAATAACAGGTATAAGGATAAAAAATTTATTTATTGATAATGCAGTTTTTAAGTTATGAAGGGGATCTTGTTTTTATAGATGTATATAAAGGACGAGAAATATTATCTATAATTTCAGAATTAAATAAGCAAAATATTACAAACAAATATATTCATATTTATGACAGCTTTTATGGCATCCCAATGAGGAAAAATAATCAAATCATGAAGAATATATCCTTGAAAAATACAGTAATTGACAATATTTCTAGGTTGAATTATCCAAGTAATAAGATTATTTATCATGATAATTATACAGATATTCCAACAAATATAGCTTATTTATGCATCAATACATATTCATATAAAAAGACTTCAGAAGTAATTTTGAAATTTAAGCCTTACATACAAAAAGATGCTATTATTAAAATGGATAAATATGGAATATTTACTGGATGTACACAGGCAGTTGATGAACATCTTAAAGATATAGATATCATACATGACAATCCCCTCCCTTCATTTAATAAAGTAATCATATGGGGATATCCTCTACATACACATAGTCATAGTTATATTCATGCATGTTGGGTGAAAGCTTTCAAATATTTGGGTTATGATACATACTGGTTTTCTGATAACAATTTCGATATAAATTTTGATTACACAAATTGTTTATTTATTACAGAAGGTTATGCTGATTTTAAAATTCCGTTACACAAATCAAATATATATTATGTACATGTTTGTGTGGATCCGCAAAGATATTTAGATACAGGCGTAAGATTTATAGATATGAGATATAATAAAACATATAATTATGATGTAAATTATGAGTATAATTTAGATGAGAACTTGCAAACAGGAAAAGCTCAACAAATTAGCTCTGTAACATATTATGAAGATTTAGAATATTACCCTGCAATATATACATCTTGGGCAACAGATTTATTGCCTCATGAATTTGATTTTTCCTTGATAAATACAGAAGTAGAAAATAATGTATATTTTATTGGAAGTGCAGGACCTCATCATAACGCATTGATACAAGCATTACATAAACATAATATTAAATTTATTCATATAGATTGTTGGAAAAACCCCATATCTTTTGAAGATAATATGAAACTTATGCAAAAAAGTACAATAAATGTGGATTTACGACACGATTTTCATAAAAATGTAGGATATATACCTTGTAGAGTTTTTAAAGCCATAAGCTATGGTAAAATAGGCATCACAAATTCGAAACGAGTCCAAGAGTTATTTGGTGAAAATAATATCATATACGATGACAATGTAGATGTATTGGTTGAAATGGCATTGCAAAATAAAGATGACAAAGAATTATTAATGAGACAAATGAAATATGTACAAGAAAATCACACATATTTAAATAGAGTAGATGATTTGCTAAAATGTTTGAAAATAGCATTTAAAAATGTTTAATAATAGTATAAAATGATATTTATATCTATCGGAATCGGATGTATGCCGGCAATAGCTATAAGAAATGCAGGCTTGAGAAATGCATCATATCCATTCGATTGGGTTGTTACATTTAATGGGATAATTGATATAATTAAACAAGATTTTAAAAATTATTTACCTAAAGATAACACAGATGTATGTACTTTATCAAACAGTTTTTTTGCACATAATAAATTTCCAGATGACTTGGAAACAATGCAAAGAAGAATACACAGATTTCAAAAAGTGCTTGAAAATACAAATGAGGAATTAATATTTATAAGAGAAAGTCATCGTTCACAGCATCATGACGAAAAAAGCAAATATAATGTACAAATAAAAAATGATATTGTAGACTGTGAAGAGTTCCATGATTATTTAAGATTGCATTATCCTACTTTGAAATTTAGAATAATTTTATTTTTGATATGCAATAAATGTTTTGAAACATCATTAGATTATACATCTATGAAAGAAAATATAAAAATTTATAATTATGTGCACATGAATGATGATATGTGTAGAGATGGTGGAGTAATAGAACATATATATATAGATACATTACAGAGAATCAATAATGATTCATTTAAAGAATAAAATAATTGATATGTTTATGTCTACTAGAACTACAATTATTACAGCGTTGTATGATATTAACAGAGAAAAATCTGGTGATGGAAGAACCATTGATGAATACATGATATGGCTTAAAAAGACATTAAATTTGAATGCATATTTTGTGGTATTTATTCAAGATACACTAATGTCATATTTAGAAAATATAAAACCATATATTAAAAATAAAAATATAACTGTTGTTGTAACTAAATTGGAAGATATACCATACTATAAGTATAAACAATCTATGGATGATATTTTATCATCAGATACCTATTTAAGTAGTGTTGTAGCACCAACTAGAATTGAATGTAAATTATCATTATACAATATTATTCAATATTCAAAACTGGAATGGCTCAATCAAGTTATACATGCAAATCCATACAAAAGTGAATATTTTTTTTGGATGGATGCTGGTTGCAGTAGATTTTTTGAAAATGATGATATAAATATATCTTGGCCAAATGAAAATAAACTATTATCAAATAAAATTGTGATTCAAGGTAGAAACGACCTATATTCATATAATAATTGGAACAATTTACATTTAGATGCAGTCAATTTATTATGTGGCACGTGTTTTGGAGGTCACAAAGATAATATGATGTGGTTAGCATCAAAAATAAAAGATATATTTGAACATTTATTATCAATAAATATAGTAAATAATGAACAGATTGCTCTTGCATTGATTTGGAAAAATAATCCAGAAAAATTCGATGTATATATAAATATAAATCAATCAACACATCTTCCTTTATTTAATTATTTATCTTTTGCATAATATCAATATATTTTTTGACAATACTATTCCAAGAAAACATTCCTATACCATACTCTCTGATTTCATCTCTCATTCTTTTTGAAACTTCAATATTTTTTCTAATTTGAACTTGAACATAATCAATATCATCTAATTTTTCATCAGGTATTACTGTAATAAATGGTTTGTTCAAATCAAGATTAGCTGATGCAAATGTTGATACTACTAAACCAAGACCACAAATTAATGCTTCACAACATACTAGTGGATGTGCTTCTCCATCACTTAATAAAACTAGTGTTGAATATTCTGATAAATTATTGTATAATGTACTCTTATCCCATTCTCCTAAATAATTACTTCTATTTGGATTGAATCTTCCATCACTTATGTTGCCAACAAAATCTATCTCTTGAATGTTTTCATATATATATTGGCGTTTTCGAAAATCAATTTTAGCAAGATATATAGCTTTATCTGGTCTACTTGGAATTGAAGTATATTTAAAACTTGTCTCATTACCACCATTTGATAACACAAACATTCTTTTCGCATCAACCCCGAGCGACAAATATACATCATATATTTCTTTAGATAAACAATGTATTATTAATTTTGAATTAACAATACCATCAACAATTCTTTTATTTATTCTATCTGAACATGTCATATATGCATGATGATTTGTAATAATAACTTTTTTACAGTCAAATGAATCCCATAAAAAAAACCAATCGTCATATTGAATATGTACAATATCGGGGTTGATACCATTGACATCTTGTATTATTTCTACAGGTGTAGGTTTATTTACAATATAAGCATCTATTCCATTTTGTTTAAGATGTATGTAATATTCCCATATCAAAATTTCAACTGCACCCCAACCTTTAGGAGGAATGGGCATAAGTCCTGGACCAATAATAACAATTTTCATCTATATAATAGACAATTTAGGTATCTTTTATATTATTTAAGATTTCTATATATTTTTCGAATATATTATTCCAAGAAAACATTTTAATTCCATACTCTCTAATTTCTGTACGCATGGTTTTTGAAATTTCAATATTTTTGTTAATTTCTTGTTTGACATACTCTATATCATTAAGTTTATCATCTGGAATTACTGTAATATATGGCTTTGTAATATCAATATCACCAACTGCTGATTTAGATACAACCAAACCAAGACCAGCTATTAATGCTTCTGAACATACCAAAGGACATGCATCACCATCACTTAGTAATACTAAGCTTGCATATTCAGTCATATTTTCATACAATATTTCTTTAGACCATTTTCCTAGATAATTTTCATTATTTGCATTAAATTTTTTATCACATAAATCTCCTGCAAAATCTATATTTTCAATATTTTGATATACATATTGTTTTTTTCTAGGTTCTATTTTTCCTAGATATATAGCTCTGTCTGATTTATTGGGTTTGATGACAAACTTGAATTTCTCATCGTTTGCACCATTTGGTAACACAAATAATTTTTCTTTATTTGCGCCATATGATACAAAAAAATCATATATCTCTTGAGAAAGACATTGTATTTTATGAGAATTTTGAGATACCATATAATTGAAAATAGGTGCAAAATTTTCTGAAATTATTTTATTCATATTATTGATATAAGGATAATAACTAGTCATCAATATTTTCTTACAGTTTACTTTATCAAGTATATGATAAAAAACATCATAATGTAAATGAACTACATCAAATTTACCATTATTGACTATTTTGATTATTTCAGTAGTATTTGGAGTATTAATAATGTGTACATCATGACCCAATTTAGTCAGACCATTATAATATTCCCAAATCAAAATCTCAACAGCCCCCCAACCTACAGGTGGTATAGGCATAATTCCCGGTCCAATTAATGCTATTTTCATATAATTAGAAAAATCTTATTTTTTATATATATTTGAATGATTTAAGAATATCATGGTATCTGATAATACAGATATATTTATACGTACATATTTATACGTACATATTTATACGTACTTGTGTACAAGAGTGATAGATAAAACATATAAGTATCCTTACAAAAGATATAATCTATTATTTGCTATTAGTGCTGATACAATCATATGAAATATATTATATAAAGACCTATTAATAATATTTTAATAAATAGTAATGTATAAACTAATTATATTAATAATATCATCAAATGACCTCCCAATATATTATAAAATAAGGCAAGTATCAATAAAGTATTTGAACCTTTTTCCTGATGAAATAAAATATTTTTTCATTGAATATAATAATAGCATAGATCAAGATATTATTGCTGTAGATGATCATATATTTATTAAAGGTACTGAAACTGGAATTGAAGGCATATATTATAAAACTATAAAAGCAATTGAATATATTAATAACAACTACCAATATGAATACTTATTAAGAGCAAATGTTTCAACATTTTTGAATATATATACTATATTGAAATCATTGAGTTTTTATCCAAAAACAAATTTTGCAGGAGGACATGTTATTAACTGTTGTTATCCATTCCCTTGGCTTGGTGGATTGTGTATGTTGTTTTCAAGAGATGTTACAAATATTCTAGTAAATTATACAAAATTTGATCATTATTTACATAAGCATGATGATGTAATTATATCATTAGTTCTTTTAGAGAATAACATAAAATTACAATCAATTTTGACAACAATATCAAATTACAATAATGATGTTGAAAAAAATTGTTATTCAATTATTGTATTTGAAAATGGTTATTTTCAAGATCAAATCATACCTATTGATGATAATATTTTATGTTACAGAATAAAAAATTCTTCAAATAGAGAAATATTTGATTTACAATATCATAATAAATTATTAGAACTAATTTATAATAAAAATATTATAAGTGGATAAAACATTTAAGATACATTATAAAAATAGATATAAAAATAAATCAGAATAATTGAATATACATATGATTGGTCAATACAAAATAGTTGCAGTTTCGCCTGTTGGTAGAAAGCCAACATTATCAATTTTAGCTTCATATATGATTAAGATGACATCATTTATTGATGAGTGGCAATTATGGAATAATGCTTTAAATATTGATGATGAAATATTTATAAATCAATTGCAAGATGCTTATCCTAATTTTATAAAAGTCATATCAAAACTAGATAGGTGTAGTCACAACTACGGAACTTGTTGCATTCTTTATCATTATTATAAAGATTGTATAGATGAAAATACAATATATATTCGTATAGATGATGATGTGGTTTTTGTAGATACTGATAAATTCAAAGATTTCATACAATTTAGGATTGATAATCCAGACTATTTTATGGTTTATCCCATAATTGTAAATAATATAATGATATCATGGAAACTTGCAAATATTGGAAAATTAAATGATTTTAATAGATACTCTCCTGTAGGCGAGGAGTATGTTGAATATATCAAAAATCATATTCAGACAATCCAATCATTAGACATTTTTGATCCTAATCTTAGAGTGGCAAAAATAATTCCAGAAAACTTGGTTTTGAATCAATTATATTGGAATGATAATGATTTTACAGTCTATATACATAATAAATTTTTGTCTACTTCAAAAGAACATTTTTATATGGAAAACTGGCAATTGGATAACTATGAAATAATATCAAATCAATGCAGTTCTTGGTTTGGTAAAGATATGAAAAATATTTCTCAAGTCTCAGAAGAGGACGAACCTTGGTTTGCATTATTTTATCCTTGCAAAAATAATAAAAAAAATGCTGTGTTTGGTGGTACAATCTTAGTTCATTATGCATATTATCCACAATATCCGATATTAAAAAATACAGATATTTTGGATAGATATAAAACATTAGCCTTGAGTTTGAATAATACAATCATATAAAAAATCTACCTTTCATATCGTTCAAAAGTTAACTATATATATAAGAATATAATTGATATATGAGGTATGACAAATAAAAAAGTAGCTGTATGTATATCTGGACAGTTAAGGTTGTTTAAAAAAACATATCAATCCATATATGATAATTTAATATTACCTAATAATGCAGATGTATTTATACATTCTTGGTTTGATAAAGATAATTTAACAATAGATAGCAGAGATTCACAAAGAATATATGCTGAATTAAATTCAGATGATGATGGTAATGTAATTGAATTGTACAAACCAAAAAAATATTTAATTGAAAAACCAAAAAAATTTACTAATAAGAATATTCAAATACCAGATGCATATATAAATAGCATAGTTTCAATGATGAAAGAAGAAGATAAAAATGATTTTAATCAGGTATTTAATAAATGTATTTACCCTACTTATAGTATGTTCTATAGTATATATAAATGTAACGAATTAAAAGAATTATTTGCTTTAGAAAATGATATAACATATGATTATGTTGTTAGATTAAGATTTGATATTTTATTTCCTAATCCAGTTCAATTATGTGATTTTAATGTAAATGGTTACGTATGTACTCCAAATAATTTAAGTAAGGAAGAACTGCCCTGTGATTTGTTTTTTTTTGGAGATAATACATCAATGAATATTGCTTCTTCTGTATTCATGTATATTGACTATTTGAATAATTTTAAATATTTTCCAGCTCAACAAAGAGATAAGAATTATCATTATCCTTCAAACATTTGTACTTGGGGTAATGAACATTTGATAAAAGATATATGCAGATTATTCAACATTAAAATAAAATATGAACATATACCAATCAATTTGCTATATTCTTGATAATGATAAGAAAATACAAGAATTATAAGGACTAAAAAGTCTGCCTTTTAAATGTTAAAAGGTGTATAAAATATATTTGCGTATTTATGAAGTAATTAAAGATATTGAATTATTTATATGATAGATATAGAACTTAACAATAGTATACTCAACAATTTTCAATTGCAAAACTTTGAATATCTCGTAGATAATAATTGGTATAATTTGAAGTCAGGTGAACAAGAATATAGATTATATGCTTATTTATCTACCTTTTTTCATGATACTGTAATTCTTGACATTGGAACATGTAAAGGTACAAGTGCAATTGCACTATCCCATAATATACATAATAAAGTTATTTCCTATGATATAGCCAATTGTATTAATGATGATAACAATATGATTTATATAAAAGAAAACATAGAATTTAGAATTAAAAATGTATTGGAAGATTTAAATCATGAATTTATAAAAAATATAAAACTTATAGTCATAGACATAGACCATTATGGGAATACAGAAAAAGAAATAATTGATAAATTGATAGAATTACAATTTTCTGGAATTATTATACTAGATGATGTTTTTAATCATCCTGATGAAAATATTAAATTCGCAATGAATAACTTATGGAATATATTATCATCTTATACTCAAATAAAAACATATGATGTAACAAAATATGCACACTGGTCTGGAACAGGTGTAATTCTGATGAATACAGATATAAATCTTATATTCAATTAGTGTTCATTAGAAAATGCACATACAAGATTATGTTTTTAATAAAAAATATACTATTAAAATAAGTAAATGCCTATAAATTTTGATTTGAGTCTAATAAAACGTAAATATGGATGTCATATATATTTAGAAACTGGATTATATTGTCCTCATGATGATATAAGTTGTAAAAAAGCTTTAAATTGCAATTTTGATAGAGTTTACTCTGTTGAAATTAGAGATGATTTTATGCAAGATGCAAAGAAAGTTTTCTCTGATTTTATAAGCAATGACCATTTAAGATTAATACATGATGATAGTATCAATTTAGAAAAATACATATTAAATAATGAAGATTTTGATAAAAAAACATTATTTTTTTTGGATGCACATGTTGAGAATAATGAATATAATAATATCAAAAAATGCCCATTATTTGAAGAATTATCTTCTATAAAAAAATTAAATCGAAATGATAATATTATTTTGATTGATGATGTTCGCATATTAAAAGAAATGTACCCTTGGGGTGAAACAAGTTATGGTGCAATAGATTTCATATCTGAAATAAAAAAAATCATTTTAAGTATAAATACTGATTATAAATTTGATTACTTGGATGGCCATATTCCAGATGATGTATTGATTGCATACATCCCTGACTATGATAAATAATAAATCAAATAGAACCAAGGATCTGCAATTGGACAATGTCGAGGTCTGATCAGTTTTATTACATTACCTTTTTTTACATATACACAAGCCATGAAACTCCTGGCATAAACTTCCAAAATGAGTATTCTATACCCAATTTATCATAAATATATGCATGATCTCTAATACATCCAATATGATGAGATATATGCAATACTTTCATTTAGAATTTTAATGCCTTGTATATCTTATTATATAAGATAATATATCTTTATATAAGAATTCACGCTTGATATTATACATTGACCAACACGCAAAAATACCTTGAAAAATTGTATTATGAAAATGATAACAATACAACTATAACAGCTTAGGAATACATCTATCATATTATTATCACATTGTACTGTTGAGAACTTTTATTTAAATTATCAAAATAATGTATTATATAACTAATATGCTATAATGCATATAAAAATAATGTATATACTTATGACCAAAACTATTTTTTGTGATATAGATGGACAATAACAAAACATCATGGAGATATCACAAAAAATATATTAGAACCTCCCATTATATTACCAAATGTATTAGATACATTTCAAAACTGGGACAAGAATAGTTATAATATTATTTTGACTACTGGCAGGAAAGAGTCATACAGGGATCAAACAGAAAAACAACTACAAACATTAGGAATACCATATGATAAATTATTAATGGGAATACCAAATGGTGATAGAATTATTATAAATGATAAAAAACCAAATGGTATAGACAATACAGCATATGCTATCAATTTATCTACTATAAAATCACCATGAAATTGATAGAATGTATCAGTTACTAATTCATCCCAATCATGGGTACATTGTAATCATTTATTAGTTTTTGTTTGAGATTAATGCATTCTTGGTATGCAGTTGTTCTTTGTTTTCTTCTGGAATAAAAGAAGATGAAACCCATTTTATTTATTTCTTCGAATAATAATAACATGTATCATACAAATCTTCAAACAATTCATATTTTTTGAAATATTCAAGAAGTACTGTTGTTTCTATTTCACCAAATTCGGGTGCAATATTTACACATGTTAATCCATATTTACATTTCTCCTCAACTATATCTGAAGACACCCAATCACCATTATATTCGTTTGCTATAAAGCCATATTTATTACATAATTGAATCATGTCTTTTAATTTTTCAAGATCAAATGAACCAGTATTTGTTTTTTCCAATAATTTAGTTCCACATTGTATAACAACGTATTTAATTTGTCTATACTCTTCGCTACTAAGATTTTTTTGTAGTTCAATAATCAATCTTTCAAGTTCATCAACTTCAAATTTTCTGATACCTTCTTCTGTTGCTATTTCATATTGAATATTGGGATCCATATTGTAACAGTATTTTATCATATCAATGGTCTATTTTAAGCCTTCATCAAAATTGGTATATTTTTTCCAAGGATCAATATGAATTATATCAAAATATTTGTTGTCATGTTTTAATGATTCAAATTCATCATCATCCACAGTACCTTGACCTGGACCAGCATGATCTCTCTCAATAATGATATTAGGGTATTTTGAATGAACATGTTGAGCAAATTCATCTGTTGTCCAATTATTGACATATCCTGCATTATATTCAATTTGTCTTCTGGATGAAATAAATATTACTTCTATGTTATAGACTTCAGAAAAATATATTATAGTGTCAACTACATTTTTACTCATAGGACCAATGAAGAATTTCATTTTTCAATTATATTCTTCACCTTGCGTTTATATACTTATGTGTATATTTATTGTAGTATTCGTAAATATTGTCTTAAAGGATCGTTGTAATTATTACGTAATATTCCTTTTATTACAAAAATTGAAACAATGGGCTCTTGCATTACATATCTTGAGTTATATTGTGATTTTTCACGCATTGTTTCAATGAATTGAACAGTTTTAACAATATTATTTTCATTATCATTACCAGTAATATGATCAGCGCGGTTTCTAATGAATGTAATGGGATAACCAATGGACAAATTTGAATAAATATTAAATAAAGCAGTTGGAGTCATTGTTTCTTCAGTAGTATCATTTAGAAAATTCAAATTTTCAAGAGGACAAAATCTTAAAATTATTTCTGCTACATTTTCAATGATATGTTTTTTAAAAAATGAGCCTTCATGCTGTCCTGTATATGTTTGCATTGGTTTATTTAAAATTTTTGCAAAAGCAACAATATCTCTATGATGATATTGAGATAGCAAATTAGTGTCACTTGGTATATAATATAATCCAACATCAAATTGTTTCATGTAATCATATGCACCTTTCTTGAAATATAATTCATTTGATGCATGCATACAAAAGTATTCATATTCAATATTTTTTGCATACAAAATATTCACAATTTGTGCTGTCAATATTTTACAATAAACTGTTTCAATTGATGTTGGATTTATGAATAATGCATATTGTGACTTTAATGTATGTAATTTTTCAATATCATCATTACTCAATTTAAATTGTTTGCTTATATGTACAAGTACAGCACAATTATCATTATAATGAAATATATTTTTAATTTGTTCTTCTAAACATTCTATATTTTCATGCACTGTAATTGAAAACAAAATTTTATGCATTCTGCTATATTGCATAAGTATTATCTTTATATTAATTATTCTAGTGTGATGATGTGATGTGTAAATCATTTGTGGTATATAAAGCAATGTCTAATTATAAAAAACAATGATTATTCTCATTCCATTAGGAGGGACTGGACAAAGATTTAAAAATGATTATAGTGAACCCAAAGCATTAATTAAAGTAGAAGATAAACCTATTATATTTTGGTTGCTTGACAATTTAAATTTAAATGATATTGACTATGTATATATCCCATATAATAAAGAATATGAAGAATATCATCTTGAATCATTAATTAAAGCTAGGTATCCCAAAATAAAATTCAAATTCTTAACACTGCCATATAATACTGATGGCGCAGCACATACCATTAACATTGCTTTGCAACAACTTATAGATTCACAAGAAAAAGACAAACCTATTATATGTATTGATGCAGACAACTTTTATACAACTGATATAATAAAACAATGGAATGGATTGAATCAATTATTCACTTTTACTGACTACAACATTGAAAACAATCCCAAGTATTCATATATTACATTGTCTGAAGATAAAATAATTAAATGCATAAAAGAAAAATATAGAATAAGTAACATTGCATGTACTGGTGCATATGGTTTTGCATCCTTTTATATGCTTTATGAATACACTAATCAAATCATCAAGAATAATATCAAAGTTAAAAATGAATACTATTTATCAACAGTTATTCAGAAAATGATAGATGATGGTGTCTCATTTTCAAATAAAACATTAGATAACAAATATTATTTTTCGCTTGGAACACCTGAGCAAGTTAAACAATTTGAAAACGTCTTTTTATTTGATTTAGATGGAACACTAGTAGACACTGATGATGTTTATTTGTATATATGGAATCAGATATTGCAAGAATACAATGTAATAGTTGATAAAACATTTTTTGAAAAGCATATCAAAGGTAAATCTGATTCAAATTTTTTGAAGTCTTTAATACCAGCTATCACAGATGATGAAGTTGCAAGCATATCAAAACAAAAGGATGAATTATTCCTGCAAAACATTGATCAAATACAACTTTATGAAGGTGTTACACATTTTATAGAACAACTTCAAAACAGTCGTATAGCAATAGTATCAAATTGCAATACAATAGCTGCTTCTAATATTTTAAAACAATTTGCTTTAGAATCGCATATAAACGTATTAATAACTGCAAATGAATGTAAAAATGCCAAACCAGACGCAGAACCATATTTGTTAGCTATTGAAAGATTAAATGTTAAATACGCTCATAAAATTAATAAATGCATAGTCTTTGAAGACAGTTTAACAGGATACATGAGTGCAAAGAATGCAAATATAAATAATATTATCATCAAGCTTAATACAAATGAACACACATTGCTGACATTGAAAACTAAAACCTTCAATAATTATTATGACTTAAATTTGAATACATTATTATTACATAATACTCATCATGATATCATACGTAAAGCTTATAAGAGGCCTATTTATTCTATATCTCATAATAGCACAGATATTAAGAGTGGAGGTGGGTACATTTGTAATGTTTATTCATACAAAATACAATTAAAAGATATGGGTTCTGAAAATGTGATATTAAAAATATCTAATGCAGATAATCCATTAGCAGATACAGCACATAAATTGGATCTTTACAATAATGAAAAAACATTTTATGATAAAATTTCTGTTAAAGTTGATGATATTATTAAGGTACCAAAATGCTATGGTGTTTTCCAAGAAAAACAAGTAACTGGTATATTGATGGAGGATTTGAATTATTATTCAGGAGAATTTAATATGAATTTGAATGACAATATTAATCTACTTTTAAAAGTTATAAATGATATTGCACAATTACACTTGAAATTTTACTATTCTGATGAACATTGTATTACTAATAATGAGGTCAAAAAAATGAATGAAATTTTGTATTATAAACAACTTATTCAAGAAAGATATAATATATTTAAGGGAAAAAACAAGGTTTTCATCCCTGAAAATGTACAAGATATGATGGACAAAATATGTTCAAATTTTGATTTTATATTGAATGCATTGTCAACATATCCATTGAGTCTATGTCACGGAGATTTGAAAAGCCCAAATATATTTTATCACAGATACAAAGAACCATATTTTTTAGATTGGCAGTATATCAATCTAAGCAAAGGTGTTACTGATGTAGTCTTTTTATTATGTGAAAGTATTGATTTTGATAAAATAACATGTGATTTGGTGTTGAATTATTATTACACCTTAATCAAATCTGATAATCCATTATATGATTATGATGCATACATGTATGAAGTGAAATTAGCATTATGTGCATTTCCTTTTGTAGTTTGTGTATGGTTTGGATCAGAAGATGCAAATATGTTGATGAACAAAACATTCCCAATGAAATTTTTAAAGAATACTATACTATATATGGAATATTTGCTCAATAGTGAATTTCTTGACTATGATAAATAATAAATCATGTAAAACCAAGGATCACGTATTGTACAAGGTTGTGGTCTGATTAGTTGTATCATATTACTATTTTTAACGTATATACAAGCCATTAAACTTTGATCCTTGCCTGCAAAATAATCTTTCTGCACAAATTCTTCTAACATTTCATAATATTTTGCTATCCATATCAGAAGTACATTTTTATGTCCAAGAAACACTGTACCTCCTATTGCATTTAAATATCTATAACGTTCTGAAGCAAGTTCTGGAAAAATATCTTTGTGACTAAATACATGTTGAATATTAAGCAAATATACTTTATTTTTATCAATGGTATCATCAATAACTGGATATTGTTTCATATACTCAATAGTATCATCAGTTCTTACCATACCAATATCTGACCAACAAAAATATTCAGTCTCAAATGGATTCATTTCAATTGCTCTTTTTAAAAACATAGATTTTTCATTCCATATCATGTATAACTCAATAGAATGTTTAACTCTTGGTATTTCATGATCTCGCAAAATATCTTTTTTCCAATGTTCTAAGTATTTATAAGTATAAAATTTATCTATAGGATAAACAATAATTTTTGTATTATTCATGAAGTCTTTTCTCAAATCTAATAATCTATCATATGATTCTTCATCTGTAAATATTAGCATACATGATTGACAATTAGTTAAAAAGTTGGCCATCCATTTATAATAATCATCTGATGATGTTTTCTTGTTTTCTATTTCATAATATGCTGTAACAATAGTACATTTTTCATTTTTCATCATTATTAATATCATTTATTCAAAACTTTATATAACCTATTTGTCACACTTTAATTCTGAAGATTCACTGAACAATATATAAAGAATATCAATCTTCTCTTAAGCATGGATGGAGAAGTTGAGGCATATTCATGCAAATTTGAAATTTGATTATGGGTCTCTAAATGAAGAATTTGAAGAGCAGGTAATGTCTGCTACATTTTTGACAGGAAATGAAAAAGTCTTGGAACTAGGAGGAAATGTTGGTAGAAATAGTGTAGTAATTGCTTATATTTTAAATCAAAATAATAATCACAATCTTGTAGTACTTGAAACTAATAAAGATGATGCTACAAAACTTGAACATAATAGAGATATCAATGGATTAAAATTTTACATTGAAAATGTAGCATTATCAAACAGACCACTTATCCAAAATGGATGGGTATGCAAGGTTTCTGAAGATTTATTGGATGGATATTTCAGAGTTGATACAATCACTTGGAAAGATCTAAATAACAAATATAATATAGTGTTTGATACATTGGTTATTGATTGTGAAGGAGCATTTTATGATATTCTTATTGACACTCCTGAAGTATTAGATAATATTAAATTATTTATTGTTGAGAACGACTATTTCGACGAATTTAAACAAACTTATGTAGAAAATATGTTAAAATCTAACCAGTTTAATTTAGTTTATGAAAGACCTCATCCTTGGGATCATAATATTAAAACATTTTATCAAGTATGGAAAAGAAAAGATATTTAGTTACTTAACTGTGCACACTTAAACTGACTACCTGCATTATGGGTGAAAAACAATGGGTACAACCTTCCAAATAAGTCATGTAGCCAACACCCAATGATTAAGGCACAACCTTCATGTGTATTTACATCATTTGTTTTCTTGAAGTTTTTATTATATTCTACATTGTAATTTACTATTCTTTCTTTTGACACAGTTGTATCATCTGGATAAAACTTTTTTAATAAAGCTTCATATACTGATTTAGGATGCCTCAAAATCAACTCCTTTGAGACACAAAAACATGGATAATGCCCCCATCCCATAAAAACATCAGGTGGCTTCACATTTGGCAACATTTCATTATACAGTAATACTGCTTCAGGATCATCAAATATCTTGTGAATATTGAATTGTTCTGGCATACCATCTCTGATCCATCTGTCTTTATCATGATATTGAAGAATCTGAAATGCACCTGACTCAAGATAATCATACTTGTCAGCCATTTCTATGACTTTATATAAATTCAAATGAGTATGTTGCCAATTCACTTTTGTGAATATAATTTTGTCATCCAAATTATCATAATTATGCACTATATGATACATAAATGCATAATCGCAGTGCCCATAATTACAAAGTTTGATAAACCTATCATCCACATGTTCTGATTGACCCTTTTTTAGCTTATCATCTTTAACATAAACTGTAACAGGTACATTTACATTATTTATCCATTCATTTAGTATATGTTCATCTTTGTATATTGAAGTTATAATTCTAAGTGGTGCCATATAATCTATAAAAACAAGTAAATCTTTATGTATATAAAAATAAGCCCTCTAACATCATAAAATGCAAAACACAAGATATGTTTTGGGTGTAATGACATGTAAGAAATACTTACATAAAGCAGATGAACAGTTCAATAAATATTTGCAAGATATTCACAAATATCCCATAATATATATCAAGTTCATAGGAGATCCTACCATTGATACGGAGTACATTTATGATAAGGATAATAATTTATTAACACTGAAATGTGAAGATGACTATCTGAATTTACCAAATAAAGTGTACTCATTTTTAAAAACAATCACAAAATTATTTCCAGACGTGACAAATGTCATTAAGATGGATGAAGATGTCATTGTAGATTTACCAAAATTATTTGATTTAATGGAAAGATGTAAAGATAGACAATATGCAGGTCGCTATATTGGTATAAATTCAACCACATCAGGATGGTTATCTCAAAAAAAAGATGTATGCACTGAATTTCCAGAACTAGCAACAACACCTGTTTATTTACATGCTATGCAATATTGTTCAGGATGTATCTATTTTTTGAATAGATCAAGTGTTGATATCATTATAAATAGTCCTGAATATTTTCCACCATTTCCGAAAAATCACTATAAAGCTTACATCAAAATGATTAATGGTTCCAAAGCTTTTGTGGATTTGCATGTATTTGAAGATTACAATGTAGGCAGAGTCCTGTTGCAAAACAATGTTCCTATTACACAAATACGCTCAGAGCTTATGTTTGCCGCGTTTTGGGATGGTATTTGATATATAAAGAATTCTATTTATAAGTACTTTATGACAGAAAGATTCTCTGCCATTATTATTGAACCTAGACCACATCCTGCATTTCACTTGGTGTTGGAAAATTTTTTAACTCATTTAGATAATAAATGGGATATTATCATATTTCATGGAAATTTGAATAAAGAGCACTTAAATGAACTTATTAATTCTTATTTTGAAAAATACAAACCAAGAATTAAAATGATTCATTTGAATATTGATAATCTATCCATATCAAATTACAATAAACTCATGCGATGTAAAAAGTTGTATGACTATATTCCAACAGATATATTTTTGGTATTTCAATTAGATACTTTGGTATCTGATAAATACAAACATCTTATATATGATTATATACAATATGACTATGTAGGAGCACCTTGGGGTGATAAAGTTGGAAATGGTGGACTATCATTAAGACGCAAATCCAAAATGTTGCAATTGATATATACATATACTTGGCTATCAGAAAATGATTATGAAGATAAATTTTTTTCAAATTATTGGGCAGAAAACTTTTTCCCTCAGCAATGTATTAAAGTTTATAAACCATCTGCTAGTGATGCAAAATTATTCTCAGTAGAAACTACATTTAGTCCTTATTCTTTTGGTATACATAAAGTTTGGGACTATGTATCTGATGAAGAATTACAGAAAATATCTGAACATATCCCCAACATATTTGAATTAAAAGAGCTATTTCAAAGTTACCAATCTGATGTTGCATCTGATTGTATTCTGGATATCAATATGGTATTTCCTAATGAATGAATCATACTTTTATCCACTCAATTGGGCACAAATCACTAGTATCATAATGTGCTAGTTTTGGACCAAACCATTCTGAAGGATAATATATTAGCTTATCAACATTATCAGAAAAATATGCTCCAAACCAAGAAAATGAACTGTTACCAATAATGAAATGATCACACAAAGACATTACCAACATTTGCTCCCAATCTTCAATATCATCTGATATCAGTTTGAAATTCAATTGTATATCCATATTATTTTTTATTATTTGTAAATATTGTTTTACAATTTCTTCGTCTCGATTGAATTTTGCATAAAAACATAAGATTTCATAATTCTTTATATCTTCATTTCTTGACTTTAAATCTTCCATCAATCTTTGCAAAGCTTTGATATAGTAATCTGGTGGCTGAATCCTATGACATTCTGTCCATATTGCATAATCTTCAAATCTGAAATGCATAGCTATCTGTTTGTTTTTAAGCAAGTGATTGTATTTAGTTTTTATATTTATTTGTTTTCCTTTTAAATTAATCATATTAGCAATTTTTTGATAATTATGGTCAAAATATTTGTAGCTTTGAAAATAACCTTGCAGTACATAATTTGATAATCCATATGGTATTTTATTATATTCAAATGATTGTTCATTATATGTTAACATATTCTCTCTATTCTTAACAGGTTGCACATATTGTTGTAAAGCATCTAAAAATGAATGCCAATATGTATTTCTATCTCTGAAATCATTTATATTATTATTTTGATGCTTTGAAAAGATGACTAGTCTCAAATTATTATCAACTGCATATGATATTGCACAAAATAATTCAAATAATTGATTTCCTAGTCCTCCACTTGTTACTATACCAATATAAGACATTTGTAAAATATTTAGGTACAATTCCTTATATGTTTCCTTGTATAGTTGATATAAAGTAATATTAAGTTATTATAACAAAATGTTGACACCAATTTATACTTACATAAGCATCAAACTATCAGATGTTTTTGAAGAAATAATGTTTCAAATAGCTGCTTTATATGTATATGCAAAAAAGAGCAATAAAATAATCACAATTCCTAATCAGAGTACATTTATAAGAGACAGCAACTTATTTGATAATAATCACATAGATGACTATATCATTTTATCTGATAATGACATACATAATAAGATTATACCATATACTCAGAATCTAATGTTACAAGGAAAATTCATAGACTATAAACCATACACAGAGGATACTCTTGAGTTTATGCGAACTTTTATCTATTCAAATGAAGATTATATGTATCAAGCTTATGAAAAATACAACAAAATCAAAGAACAATTTGGAATTATAAATGATGAACTGGTTTCAATGTACTTTGAAGATATGGACGCCCTAGATAAATATAGTATATCCTATGCAAAAAAAGCATTAATATTGATGAACAAGCAAAATATTGTTTTATTCACTGATAATCCTGCACATATAGATGATATATTTGATGATGACCATAATATATTAACTGTATGGGACGAGAACATTTATGTAAGATTCATCTTGCTATCATTTTTCAAATATAATGTACTTCAATATTATAACCCTCATTTTAGTATGTGGGCCACATACATTAGCAAATATCAAGATTTGAAAACAGTTGTGGTCCCAGATTATTTGCAAAGAATAACAAATACAAAAATTAATAATATGCATATTCTATATGTTGATTGATATCATCTTATAGGCATATCATTAAAACCTAAATATCCTGATAATGCAGATTGTATGCCAAATATTCTATGAAATATCACACCCAATCCCAAAAACATCACAAATATAAGAACTAATGATGAAAAATATTGTACATAACTTCTTTTATTTTTATCCTTCATATTCAGTGGATAAATCCATAATAGTAAATGAACTATAAATGCAACTATAAAGGTTGCAATCAAATCAAATATAGACATATTTAAAATTTTAGGTTTTCTGATATCTGTTATTGTCAACATATTTATACCCTATAATTATATAAAGTTTAATAATCTGTAATATCATTTAATCTATTGAATAACATTTGAGTTCTTTTTATAATGCTGTCTTCCTCAAATCCGTCAAATTTACACAAATCACGTGTTATTTTGTGTATAGAATCCTTGTATGATTTCTTCTTTTTGTCAAAATTTTTGTCCTGAATAGATCTGTTGCCTTGATGACCGTTTTGACTATTCTTAGCTTCAAGAAGTGTCAGGTTTCCGAGTTTATAAACGTTATTGGTAGATTGTAATGCATTTTTTTTGTTTATTGGGTAAATGTGTTCAAGATCGTGGTCTAAAACTGGGAAATTGTCATCTGTTGTTTCAACAGTTTCAAAGAATAATAACAACATTTTTGCAGATGTGCCAGATGATTTAGTCCAATCCTTTTCTATGTTATTTTTGACATAGTTATCATAGGATATTGATACATCTTTGTTTTTGTGTAATACCTTTATAATTTCATCAAAATAATCATAAGAGGGATTTGCTATAATTTTATTACTTGTATCAATGAAGACATTTGAATAGCATAAATTATTAAAGTTTCTATTCTGCATGCCTAAGTTTCTATAAAACCATTTCACCACCAACTTAATCAAATTTTTATCCAATTGTTTTGTACACCACATAGCAGGCAATAATAAGAACATATATGCATCCCAAGCAATTGAACAATTCTTTGTATGTGTTATGAGTCTTCCAAATCTATCATTTTTGATTGCACACATAATATTGTCTAATTCCGTAGCTATTTGAAAGAATTGCTGAATATTTGCGTATGTTTGATCCTTATTATAAGTTACAAGTGATCTAAATAATTCTTCTTGGTCACATTTTCGTAAAATTCTTTTATTGAATAATTGGATAGCTATATTCATAATTCTTTGACCATATTGCGAATAAATATCACATTTACTATCCTTTATTTTGTTCCACTTATCATATACCTCATATTTCTTATCATCTGAAATATTAGCTAAAAGTATGTTTTTTATTACATCTAAGGAAATTACATCTTTGCCTCTATTATTAAACCATTCAAATATCTTAGAAACATATGCAGCATCATTACATTCATATACAGTAATATCAACATTATCTAATATGAATTGATAGAATTCATTAAATTCTTGTATTGGTCTTGTTCTAAATCTTAGATATAAAATTGTACAGATAAACTCATATGCACTATAGATTTTAGTATTGGTATTATGAATTTTGCTATCATCATATGCATGTTGTTGTTTTAGGTGTCTGATAAAATCTTGTTTACGGTTAGACTCTCCTTTTGAATTTATAGTTACATCACAAGTTTTACATTTGAATTTTGTAATATTGATTTTAGCGTATAATTCATCATCATCACTACTGATATCATCTATTATTTCATCTGGAATAGTATAATGTGTAATCAGAGGGTCATATGCATTAAATATATCACATATTGCCTGATTGTCATAAGGATTTACACAGTATATTTTTGGAATATCTGTGTAACTTTTTAATTTGGGATTGTTTTGAAATTGTAGTGTTCTTTCACTTCTATATATTGCACTATATCTATCTTCTTTGAGTAATGAATTTATATTTTTACAGATACTTTCACATATGCCATTATATTCTGCATCAGCATTTGAACTTTGTTCTTGTATCAATTTAACTATTCTTGCAATACCAAGTAGTATAAGTATAACAGTTATAGTTCTTTGTTGACCATCCCAAATTTCTTTACCATCTTTATTGCCAATATAATATATTATTGTACCCATTACTTCATTATAGCCTGATTCGAACATTTCAAACAAATCTTGCATAAATTTATTGAGTTGTGGTCGTTCATCCCAATCATAATTTCTTTGATTCATTGGAATAATATTTATAGTAGATAATACACTTCTCCATGTTAGTTGATTAGTATGATATGGTTTTACTCGTGACATTTATACTATGAATAATCTAAATATGATTGTTCATAATCATTTTTTATATTTCACAATATAAAAACCAACATCATTTACAGACATTATATTAGGGTCATACTTAGGTATTATCATAGGTTGAGAATTGAAGATTTGCTGAAGTTTATAACAGCCTTTATTATATTAATATCATAATGATTTTTAAGTATTTGCTCTGGAATTATAGCATGCTCTTCTTTCTGTATTTCGGAACAATCTATAAAATATTTTGTACCACCATTATTTTTATGTTTCTTTTGTAATTTTTTTATTATCATATTTTGTATATAACAAAAAGATTATTATTTATGATTATAAACAAAAATAACATTATTTACATACATCATAATATCATTACAAGGTCTTCCCTAAGGCAATGACATTGTGCAGTTGTTTCTGAATAATATCCTTAATATATTTGGGCAACTGTTTGTTTGTCAACAATATGTATGAAAACCTTTCTGCTTGATCACATAGGTGCAGAATAAAGTCCTTTTTTTGGTCTTGCTTCAATTCTTCAAAGACATATTCAATATATCTGTAATATACAAAGATTATTACTAACATCATTGTATTATTATAAATTCTATTTGTAAGTTTTAATAATAATGATAATGTATAATATGGATATGATGTCCTTATGAACATTATATTTTGTAGTGTTGTTTGTACCTGTCTGTAGTTTCGCTTAGTTACATGATATACCAATTGGTAGATGTCATATAAGAACACATTACAAGCATACCACTTACCATCAATAGATTGTAAAATCTTGTTGCAATAATCACTTGACGCATAACCAAATTGTTTTGTTAACATATTGATGTAATAATCGTGTAAAACATGTTTATGTCTAACAACAACACATTTGGACAAATGAAAATCTATTAGTTTAGTAGTATTTTTTATGGCAACCATATTGACAGACAATTCATCTTTTAGGTCAAAAGCAGTAATAGTTGCATCTGCCACACTATCTATCTTGATATGACTATTGAACAATACAGTCATATATGACTGATTATCATCATACAGTTTATATAGTTCTATGTACCTGTTACTTTTCAAATAAAACTGACGTTGTTCATAGAATTGTTTGCAAGAAAGTGCAAAGTTCATCAAGCCGCTAGGGCGAAGCAGTGATAAAATGTCTGTTGCAAGCAAGTCGTTGTGGATATTAAGTATATCCATCCTAAAAGACTAGGATGTAAACTATCCTCCTGAACTACATCATTTTTATAGTTGCATCCATGTTTTCCAAACAAATATATTTGTCAAATAAATTTGTTCGATTTTTCAAATTTATATGGAAAAATTGATGAACCATTCGAGAAAAATTATTGGTGGACAAGAGAGGAGACAAAGCGAACAAGCGAACAAAGATACAGGCAAATGCTCTCTGAACCAGAGCAAGAAGACCTCAAAAGTGCAACTCAGGCATATTTCGATGAATTTGACAAGAATACTATTTCACTCTTCTTTGCGAAAAACAAGAATGATACTGTGTTAATCAAGCAGTTTAAGGAAAACGAAGAACTCTTGATGGATAAGATTATCAAGACTGAGAATATCCGTGACATTTTCGAAAAGCTTCTGATTGCTGAGTACAAGGAAAAGGTCTATGAAAGTATAAATTTTCCTCATTTTGAATATGCTGAAATGTTGCACATGGAGGAATACAAGAGAATTATCTTGGAATATTATGGGGAAAATACATTGTGGGAACATGACCATGATCCAACACACTTTATGTTCAATGATGGAAAACATTGTTATATGTTCTATGAGATGGTAGAAGTTAATGGGGACTATATCCTTGATCAACAAGAATAAGCATCAAGACAAAAATGTCAAAAAAAAAAATATGTTAAGTTTGTGTATAGTTTGCTGAATTGTGATTGCTTTTTTTGTGTTTGATTTATAAGAATGATCAAAAGTGGTAAAGCAATTGTGAATGGTAGGAACAGAATATTATATAAATACCCAAAATCCCCAACATTATACATAAAATATAATGACAATTCTAAAATTTTAAAAACAAAAGGGGGTAATCCTGAAAAGGACCCAGTCTCTGCTTTACAAAGTTATCTTATCAAATGTAAATATTCAAGTGACAATCATATGATTAAAATAGATGACCTTTTCAATTCCTCACTTGATGATTTATTAAGATATGCTCATAATTGGGAACAATTAAAATCTAAAGCAGACTCAGTAAATTGTGAATTTCATATAGTAAACTACCATAATCAAAATATAATAAATACACAACATGAACAATCAAAATCAACATCCAAATCAAAAGCAGTATCACAGCCAAAATGCAAAATTAATTATATATATTATTCAGATGATAGATATATAGAAGGATATACTCAAAATTTTTTTATTAACATTCCCAAGTATGCAAATTCTGAAAATCAATCTATAGCTATAAAATGCAGTGAATTAACAATTAAAGATTTCAAAAACAAATTTGAAGAATTTAAAATGAACTATACAAAAATGTATAAACCATTAAAAGTGTTCGAAACAGTTGCAAATTCTGATACAATGTCTCAAAAATATGCATGCTTATTTGTAAACAAGCATTACGTAGTAAAAATAGAATTAGCAGAATATGACATCAAAAAACATCATGAAATATGTTTTGAATTTTCAATGGGAATGCTAAACAATGTAAATAAAATGTATAAATTGCTTACCAACTTCATGGATAAAGACTATACTTGGAAGGAAACGTATAATGATGAGTTAGATAAGATTATGCTACAAACATTTATACAACAGAGAAAGGAAAAGAATAGCAAAGCAGACAAATTAACTTCCTTAATTGACCCGTTGTTAATGAAACATGTATTTGACTATGCAAAAATACCAGAAAATGTATATAATATAACAAGTTTATCTCGATATATGAAACAAGTAATGCGAAAACCCTAAAAGCCTTTTTGCATAATAAAAAATTACAAGAAAAAATCAGTAAAAACAAAAAAAATGATGTGTATTTTTATAATTTTCAATCCACAAACTCCAAAATGAGTTTCATCGAAGACTTAGCCAGAAAAGGCTATGCTGTTATTGAAAATGTACTTTCGCCAGAAGAAGTAACAGAAGCGAAAACATATTTCCAACACTGGCTTGATTCAAACGAACAGATTAAAAGACTGCATGACAAAATAGATCCACATGGAATCTTTAAATATTTAGAAGCTGGTCACCAGAAACATGCGTGGTTTATTCGCACAAGACCAGCTGTTCAAAATATATTCAAGACTATATGGGATACTGATGAACTTGTTGTTAGTTTTGATGGTTCTTGTTGGCTTAGTTCTGACTTGAAAAAGCGCGATAATACATGGACACATACAGATCAGTCACCATTAAAAAAAGGGCTTAAATGTTATCAAGCATTTGTTGCTCTTACTGATAACATTGAAAGAACATTAGTTGTATATGAAGGAAGTCATTTGCTTCATGAAGAATATAGTACACTAAAGAATATTACAAGTAATAAAGATTGGCTACTAATTGAAAATGACTATTTGAATATAATTGCAGACAAAAAAAGAATTTTACCAGTAAAAGCAGGGTCTATGGTTATATGGGATTCAAGAACCTTTCACCAGAATCAATATGGCACAAAACCAGAAGAACGTATTGTGCAATATGTAAGCTATTTGCCTCGCTTAGGGCTTTCCAAAAAAATGCATGAAAAACGTATGAAATATTTTCTTGAAAGACGCACAACAAGCCATTGGGCTTATCCTGTAAAAGTGAATGCTATACAACCACAAACGTATGGTTCTAAAGAACGCGAAATTGATTACTCAACATTGCAAAAACCTGATTTATCAGATTTACTTGAAGAAATATATAAATTGATTTGAATGATACACATAATAATAAAAAATAAATATTTTTTTATTATTTTATTGCAATATATTAGATTCGAAAACTATGAAAAATACAGACATATATATACATATTATTTCAATGTTAACAATATTGTTGTTTTCTCTATTTTATGCAGTATATCTGCTAATATCTGAAGACACCAATCCTATCATACGACTAATTAGTATAATTGTAATAATTATGACTTTTTATATAGGTATGAACCGAAATACCTATTTACCATTTTTGGGTTATAGTGTAATGCCATCTTCTATTTTTTCACAAGAATTAGTACCAACAGGAGCTAATGTTAGATATGTGTTAAATGTACCAGATGCTGAAAATGGGTCACTTATATTATATTGGGGTGCAGAATCAAGTAAAGAGAATGATATAGTCAAATCTAATCCGATAGATGCATATGGAGATTATTCAAATACTGGTCTCATACGTGTTAAAGATCATAAAGCGACTCTTCATTTCAATTGTCCCGATAAATATACTGTATTTAATAGTAAGACATTAGATAGACACATACATTATAGAATTATTTATCCACATAACGGTATGATGAGTCAAGTATATACTGTTTATGTGAATTGTTGATACATAAACAATAAATATATCTTAAGATAAATGATATATATAAGTTTTGATATAGGAGTCAAAAATTTAGCACTTTGTATTCTAAAACAAACAAATAACACAGTTACAATAATTGACTGGAATATTATTACACTAGCTGAAAACAAAAAACAAATCAAGGGAGTAAACAAAATATCTGAAGTGTTATATTATGAACTTGATAATATTATTGGAAAATTACAAGATATAGACATAAAGTACATTGATAAAGTTATCATTGAAAATCAGCCATCTAATTTAAATGGCATAATGAAAACTATACAATTTCTAATTTACGGATATTTTGATTTATTGAGACATTGGGATAAGGTTGTAGGTGAAGTAATTTTGATTAATCCATCTTTAAAACTACAAAACCACACTTATATACCACAGACTTTTGCGAGTTCAACAGATAGGCGCGAAAAATACAAACTCAACAAACAACAAAGTATAGAAATATGCAAACAATATATTGCAGATGATCAGGATCTTATCAAGATTTTCATGAATCATAAAAAAAAAGATGATTTAGCAGATACTTGCTTGCAAACCATTTCATATATAAGGAAAAATGGCTCTGATGTCACTTCAATCCAATTAGATACTATTCATTGCTTTTTGTAAATGTTCAACAGTATCTTTATCAAATGATGTCAACTTCATATCCATCATAATATTTGCAAGATGTTTCCAAAACGTATCATTTGTATACTTTTTATTTATTGTGTTTATTTTTTTATGTTTTTTGTATAACCATTTATGTTTATTTTCAAGGGTTTTAGTATCTGTAAGAGTGTCACTATCCCAAATACAATATTTACATAATTTATTTGTCATAATCAGTTTTTTGATAGTATTATAAATTTCCATAATTTTCATATATTCTTTTTTCATTTTTTGCCATACATCTATAAATAACATGTAATTATATGTAGAACATAGTAAAAAATTGGATTGAAAATCAATAAATGTTGGATTATTGTCTATAACAAGAATGTTTTCAGGTTTAATAGTACATTTCTTGTTATTTTTTATAATCTTGGGTAAAATCTTTTTGACTGACTTTCGATAATTTCCAAAACTATCAACAATACAATCTTCGCGTGTAAATATAGGCTTACCGAATTTGATATTATGTGTTTTTTCAATCATTGTGATTTCTTTATATGCCCAACTCTTTTCAGAGGCAGTATAAACATAAAATAGAGAATGTGGGTACATTTTTTTTATACAGCCTATAAAATATTTGAAAAATGGTCTGATAAGTTTTGATGTAGGTTTATAGCAATTTATAAGGATATCCTCTCCTTTATGTTTTATTTTATGTTTTTTACATAATTGTTCTATATTATACAAAATTACCTGATATGAACAGTCACCAATTATTGTACCATCTAAATCAAGAATAAATACAAATGGTTCTGCAGTTGTCATCTATTTACAAATGAAGAAAAAAAGCATCTTAATAAAAAAATGATATCAAATATTTACCTATTTATTCAAAGAATGAACGAACTATGCAGAATAGAACTATTGGCTCTAATCAAAAATCATAATAAAAATAGTGATGAAAAGATAAAAAATATAGATAAATTGAAAAAAAGTGAAATTTTGGAAATATGTAAAAAATATGGAATAGATGTTCGCGAACCAATGGCGAAAACAAAGATAGTAGATTTAAGAAATATTGCTAAAGCTGATTTATTTAGAGATGTTGAACTATTTTTTCTCAAACAAAATAAAGCTATCCCCAAAAATATACAGCAATTGAGAAAACGTGATCTGATAGAGTTTATGGAATTAAATGAAATTCAACATTACACACATGAAATATTAGAAGCAGAGATAAAAATGTACCAAGAACATAATTTTTTAAAGAATGTTATAATATATAATATCATGAGGTATGATAATATAGACATTTCACAAATACCAGATACTAAAGAATTATTAGAGCAGTTTGTTATTGAAAATAAACTAGATACTAATATAGATATGTTAAAACATTATTCAATTCTTTTATTCAAACTGTATGATGCATACGATGAATTTTGCACAAATACAGGTAAAGAAAAAATAGTTCATAAACCAAAATCTTTTCCTAAATTTATTTCCAATTTAACTAAATTTGTATAAAAAATATAAATAATTTATAAAAAATGACATCACAGTCATAAATCTAATTTCAGACATTGTGCAGAAAATGTCAATCAGACTGCCTGTCAACTCTCAAATGAGGGTCCGAGTTCAAACACAAGCGTACGAAGTGATGCAAGATTTGGCATTCCAACATTCTGGAACAATTTTCGGGGGATATGTGCGTGATCATATTATTTCGGAACACTATACCAGCGAATTTGCACAGAAGCACGGAGCTAGCAGAGATCATTCTAGGTTCTGGGATCATAAATTCTCTCCAGAGACAAAACATAGACTGCTGTTACCTAGTGATATGGATGTTACCTTCAAGACAATGCGGGATGCGGATGATTTCATCAATGCTATAAGGCAAACTAGGGAATATAGACACGTTAATGTGGTTGATATAACACCAGATGGGTACTACTGTACTGTTGTACAGAGTATGAGACGTGTTGTGATTACTATAATCATAGGAGAGGTACCATTTCTGTCAAGCGGAACACTTGTTTCCGTAAAAGCAGATGTTATAGTACCCAAGCAAAACATTCTCATGCAACCACCATTTAATAACTTGGATATGTTGTGCAATGGATTCATCATGACCAAGGACGGAACTAGTTTTTCACAGAATACAGGGACAGTTATGGATAATTATCCACTTCTGCGAAAAACACAAGTCACTCTAGGAATCATTAAAGATATGATAGAGTTCAAAACATACCTGTGTTTTACACGCAATAACAATAGAAGAAGAATGTTGTTTAACATAATTGCCTTCAAGCGCATCGAAAAAATGCAAGCAAAAAAACAATGTACGTGGACTTTCTTAAATATGCCATTTATTGTGGATACATATAAAAAAGTAGATACAACACAAGACAGTGAACCATGCTGTATATGTTATTCAGAACTAGAGGATGCTGACAATGTTGCATTTACAACAAGTAAAAAAAATGATGGAACAGAAGTTATGTCCTCAAAAATGCATTACACATGTTGGATGAAAAATTTGCGTCACCAGACTCGCAGAGGCTCATATCAATGGGAAAATGGTCGCGCAGTTTTCAGATGCCCTTTCCGAAACATCATCGACTTCGAACAATGCCAACATGACATTAACAACATATATATTTAGGTCTGTAAGTAAATTAAAGAAAACAAAAAACCCCAAAAAAATATTTTTTATATTTACTCACTTTGAGGCACTGATTCCTTATGTTCTTTCCACCTTGCAGCTGCAAGGCTCATTAACTGTTTATTTTCTACATTAGGGTTTTCTTGTCTAATTTTTGCAATTTCTTCTTTAATAAAGATATTATACTTACTAGGTTCCTTTTTTTCAGAACTGCTCTTTTTTTTACTTGATTTTGATGATTTATATGCTTCTGACAAAAGTTTTTTCAATTCATCAAGAGTATAGTCATTCTTACTAGTATCAAGACTTTGAGTAAATGTTTCAATCATCTTACTGGTAGTCATAGTATAACTGTTTTTTGAATAATATATTAGAGATGTGCTTATATACTTTTAGTTTTGTCTAAAAAAAATAAGTAAAATTATTAGAGCTTAAGGCAGGCTATGTCCTTCTTTTCTGAAAAAAACATACCATTTGGTGTGAAAGCATCAAATATGGCTTCAGTGGCTAATTTTTCATCCACATTAGAAGATTCTTATATCCTTATCATAGCTAATAATTGTAATATCCCTGTTGACAATGGAAATAATTATGATACTATGTATAATAATTATGACAATGCGGCGCTTTTTGGTGTCAATGTGAATAATCCTAGAACACATGAGGCATATATTGGAATCAAACGCAACGATATATCACATAAAATTGCAAAATTCAATAGTGAATCTATCAGTTTTGATGTTAATACCATAATAAACGGTAATTTATTACCATCTATAAGTAGCAATTATGATCTAGGAGATTTTATTAATCAATGGAGAAATATTTATTTATCAGGTTCACTACACGCAAAACAATTACATGGTGATGGCAGTGGGATTAAAAACATAAACATTTCATCAAGTACAACAGATAGTCTTCCAGAAGGCAATTGTAATCTATATTTTACTAATGAAAGAGCAGAGGCTGTATTCAACCAGCAAATAGTAAATACAACAGCAGATGATTTACAAAACGGACAACTAAATCAATTTATTGTGAATAGTACATTCGGTAATTTATTCATAGATGGCACATTGAAAGCCAGTAATTTAAATATATTGGGTACAACTACTACAGTTGATACTGAAAGATATCAATCTGAACAGTTAGTTATTGCAAGTGATACTGATTTTCTAGATGGCCCAAGTATCCTAGTATCTCAGGTTGGTATACATCCTACAGAAATATTTAGAGCGTCATATAATGATGATAGCAACATATTTGTTATTAAAAGTCTTGGATATGTTGGTATAGGCGTAGATGAACCAACAGCTAGATTAGATGTAGCAGGCAGTATCAAATCAACTCTATTTATTGGTGATGGATCTGGATTATATAATGTAAATTTAAATGATAAGAGTACATCTGATATTAAAGAGGGTAGCAACCAATATTTTACATCAGACCGTGTAAGTAAAATAGTAGATGCTTCAAATATTATATTGTCCAATTACATTATTGAAATTCGAAATACTCTTGATAATAATTTTAATATTGATTTCAATGAAAAGTTTTCAGATTTACAATCAAATATATATGCTTATATAAATGATTCATCAAATATTACAGAGATTATAAGACTTAATTCATTGCAACTTTCAAATTATTTGAAAACTGAAATTTCTAATTTACAAGAGCAACTTTTGACTAAAGAATCAATTTTAAATGGTGCAATATCAACAATTAAATATGTTGATTTGACTAGTGAAAGAGTCTTAATATCGGATGCATCTGGTAAAATTGGAGCCAGTACTGTAAAAAAAAATGAATTAATTACTTTATCTGGAATAAGAGATAATATTCAGGTTCAACTTGATAATATTAATAATACATTGGATAACATATCAGCAGATGATATACAAGATGGCATTACAAACAGATTCATAGTTAATAATACTTATGATGATTATTTATATGTTAAAGGTACATTATATGCATCAAATTTAAATGTCTTCAATAATCCAACATTTATCAATACTACAACTACACAAGCATCAAATTTTCAAATTGTAAATAAGGATGCTTACGGCCCTTCATTAAGTATCTTACATAATTCTCTTTGGTTTAATATTGTTGAAATATACAATAATGATACCCCTGTATTTTTTATTACACAAAATAACAATGTTGGTATTGGTGTGACATCTCCAACTGATAAATTAGAAATAGATGGGACAGTCAAAGCAACAGTGTTCAAAGGTGATGGTTCAAAACTACATAATGTAAACTTAAATGATAAAACTACATCCGAAATCTCTGAAGGCAGTAATCAATATTTTACTTCAGAGAAAGTCGCTATATTAATTGATAGTTCTAATATTTTCTTTTCAAATATCTTTATTTCAGAAGTAATACATTATGTGAATAATCAAAATGCTACTACAATAGCTACATCAGCAAGCTACACTGATACACAAGTATCTGCAAAATATGTTGATGCAATTGCTTTTTCAACCTTAAAAAATCTTACTACATCTAATGAAATTAGTTCACGTCTCAACAACTTGACAACAGAAATTGATAGAATATCCTCTAATATATTTGACTGTAATATTGTTAATCATATTTTGGCTGGATTTACTAATTTTAATATAGATACAATTCAGTCTGGAATACATAATAAGTTTATTATAGATAATGTATATGATAATGACCTGACTGTTACTGGTAAACTTACAGTTGGAAGTCTTGAAGTTGTTGACCTTGGTTTGAGTTACGAATCTATAGATGGCACTACTGTCAATGCTGATTTACAATCATATATAAAATACATTGTAAGTAACGTAGTACCAAATGTAACATTATCAGATTATAGTTCTATAATTTCAAATATCTCAAATCAAATTGTTTCTGTTGCAAAAACACTACCATCAGTAACTGATACTATTCAAGAAGGAGAACATAATAAGTTTATTATAGATAATGTATATGACAATGACCTAACCGTTACTGGTAAACTTCATGCATCTGCTTTAGATGTTAGTAACTTTATCATTTTAGATGGGTGTAATTTTTCATTGTCATCTTATTTAAATTTAATAGATTCTAAAACTACAGATGATATTGTATTAGGTCATCATAATAAATTTATTATAGATAATGTCTATAATGATGATTTATCTATAATAGGTAAATTAACTGTACCACATATTGAAGTAACAAACCTTGATATAGCATATGATACTTCAGATGGGCATGTTACAACAGATTTACAAGAGTATGTTTGTAATATAACCAGTAATGTATGTAAAACATTATATACTGAAGTAGATAATATTATTATTGAACATATATCTAATATAGAATCTGATATTAATGCAAAGATATATAATTTGACCACAGACACAATAACTGTAGGAGAGCATAATAAATATATAGTCAACAATGTGTATGATGGTGATATGACAATTTTTGGCCAATTAACTGTTAATTCTATATTGGTCCAAAATTCTGAATTTACATATGAAAATAATGAAGGTCATATTGTCAACTCAGATTTGAAATCATATGTAAATTTTATATTTTGCAACATGTTTGAGACATCATTTAAAGAATATGCTGAAAATCTATTAACAGCCGATTATATACCTGATGGCACTATTAATAAGTACATTGTTAGTAACATTTATGATAATGATATGACAATCACAGGAGCATTAAACGTTCCTAGTATGCATACTAATGAAATTATACTAAATAATGAAAGTATATACACATATATTTCAAACATTTTTTGCAACCTTAGTTTGGATGATCTCAATAATGGATATATAAATAAATTTATTATGAATAATATCTATAATGATGATCTCACTGTAGCAGGTAAATTATCAGTGGCAAAACTTGAAACAACAAATATTGATATTATTTATGAGCAAAATGATAATATAATTACAGCTGATTTAAATACATATATTGCACATATTATTTCTACGCTACCACTACCATCATCATTGGCTATGACAGATGATTTAAAGGAATATATTCAATATATTGCATCAAACTTACTCATTAATCAAAATATTGGGGGGCAACAATTTGCAAATACAGATGATATCATAGAGGGTGCACATCAAAAATTCATAATTGATAATGTTTATGATGATGATATGGTAATAACAGGTAAGTTATCAGTTTCCGAACTAGAGGTAATGGACATTGATATAGAATATGAAACAGAAGATGGAACTATTGTCAGCACAAATATTAAATCATATATTGAATTTATTTCATCAAATTTGTTCAAAACAGTTCAATTACAAAACTTTGTTTCCTATGACCAATTTATATCAAATAAAACTAATACTAGTAATCATATAGAAAATAGATATAATACATTAAATTCTACTATAACATCTACATTTAGTCTACTAAATAGTCGTCTACTTGCTAAAGATGAAAGTACATCCAATTTAATTAAAACTAAAATTTCAGCATTAACAACTGATGATATTATAGAAGGTGCTTCTAATATATTTTATAAAGCTGAAAATGTTACTAAAATTGTTAATGCGTCTAATTTAAACTTAAAATCTGAATTACAACAAAAGATTATAGATTCTTCCAATGCCATTTCAATTCGTTTAAATAATTTAGATATTCCTCAGAGTGTTAGCACAATTTTGAATTCTTCAATTAAAGATACATCTAATTTTGCTTTAACTTTGGCTTCGGATTTGCGATCAAAGTTGGATACAGATTATATAATTGAAGGTAGTAATTTATTTTATACAGATGCGCGTGTAAGAAACATTGTAGAAGCATCTGATGTATACATGTCGAATATTATAAATAATTTAGCTAGGAGATTAGATGATGATATTCTTGAGAGTTATGATAATATGTACTCATTTGTAGTTGTCACAGATGCTAATATTAGTAATTTTATCAAAAAATCAACAAAGACTATAACTAATACAATCAATACATTGACAGCTGATAAAATAGCAGATGGTAACTCTAACAGATTTATAGTTAATGACAGATATGATAGAGATTTGACATTAGGAAATTTAACTATTGTCGGAAATATTGTTCCATCTGAGCATGTTACTTATAATTTAGGTTCACCAGAAATGAGATGGAAAGAAATATATTTAGCAGGAAATACTATTCATTTGAATAATACCATAATTTCATCTGATCCTGATACAAATGGATTAATCATTACAAATGAAACTAATGATGCAATTGATATTAATAACTTCAATCAAAACTTATCCAATTATGTTAAATCTGTTGCAAAGACGTTTGAGGCTACTATTACAAATTTAAATAGTGATGATATTGAGGAAGGAGTACATAATAAGTATATTGTAAATAATGTGTATGATAATAATTTAGTAGTTACTGGTAAATTGACAGTATCAAGATTAGAAGTAACTGATTTACAATTAGTATATGAAGAAGATGGTAATTCATTGAATACTGATTTGAAATCATATATAGATTATACATCATCCAATTTGATATATGATGAATTTGATATACTTAACCAAGAACTTGATTATAAATTAAACAAAATCGAAAAAGATATCATCAATAATTCAAATAGTCTTGCTAAACAAATCTTGATATCTGATAATAGGCAATCTAATTTTGTCATCAATACATCAGCCAATACAACATTATATATTTTGTATCAATCAAATTTATTGGCTAATACAATAGCACATAACAAAAATGTAATAGATGATAAAATAATAAATTTGAATATTGATAACATTGCTAATGGTACAAGCAATAAGTACATTGTGAACAATACTTATAACAATGATTTATATATACAAGGTACATTATATGCATCAAACTTAGTTATCATTGGTTCAAACACTGTTATCCAGACAAATACTTATA
>JACCDP010182327.1_pt1 | contig 46201 bp, 35 predicted proteins | sample 7445841 | NCBI WGS metagenome assembly JACCDP01 (sample SAMN15323441, study PRJNA562643) | freshwater metagenome | isolation source: river surface water | place: USA:Blue River Watershed | collected 2017-08-17
GCACCTCGCCGTACGCCCGGCCGGTGACCCAGTTGCGCACGTCGGTCCCCGGGGTGATGTCCGAGGCGGCGACGCCGACGCGCAACGTGACCGCGGGCTCGGCGGCAGACAGCGGCAGGCAGGCGAGAAGCAGGAGAAGGAAAGGGAAACGAGGCATGGCGGAAAAGCGGCGCGACTGGCCGGCGCGCGCAAACTCCCTCCCCTCGCGACGGAGCGGCAATCTTAAACCGGGCAGGCCATTCGCGTCGACCGGACGCCGCGTCAATTGACAGTTCCCCGCATTCGAGATTCTGGTTACGCCTGATTGGATACAAGACGCGCACTTGCCCGCATCAGGATCGTGATCGCGAGCCTCAGCATCGTGGCGACGATGCTTGGTGTCCTGGAGCATGAGTCCCTGCTTTTCCAAGGCACGGTTCGCCCGCCAATCGACCTCGCGGAGTTCAACCACGTAATTCCACTTACCCACGCAGCTTTGGAAGGGACAATCACTGAGGAACGTTCCGAAACCGGCACCGAGGGCACCTACCGCTCCGAGACGAAGGTGCTTTCGCCGGCTCCGGCGGAAGCGTTCCTGAGGCGGCCGCGGGCAGGCGACCATCGCGCCACCGGAACTCGGGCGGAGATTCCATCGCACCTGAGCTCGCGAGCGCGCCTTCGATTGGCGGGCGTAACGCCCCTGCGGATTTGATCCGTACGGCGGCCACAGCCGCCTTTAGGACCTTCGCGCACGCCGGTCGGGGCCAAGCGCCCGCCGTCCGGCGCCCGCCTGGCTTTCATTTTCCAGCATGAACGTCTTTACCGAAATCCTGATCATCTTCCTGCTTCTCGTCGCCAACGGCGTGTTCGCCATGGCGGAAATCGCCGTGGTCTCATCGCGGAAGGCGCGGTTGAAAAAACTGGCCGAGGAAGGCTCGGCGGACGCCAGGTCCGCACTCGCCCTCGCCCAATCACCCGACCGGTTTCTTTCGACCGTCCAGATCGGCATCACCCTTGTCGGCATCCTCGCCGGCGCCTTCGGCGGTGCCACCCTTTCGGAGAAACTCGCCGCCGTGATTACCGGGGTCCCGCCCCTGGCGCCATATGCGATGCCGATTGCAATCTTCGTTGTGGTCGGAGCGATCACCTACTTTTCGCTGATCATCGGCGAACTCGTGCCCAAGCGCGTGGCTCTGAGCAACCCCGAGGGCCGGGCCATGCTCATCGCCAAGCCGATGACGGGATTGTCGCGTCTCGCCTCGCCGTTCGTCTGGTTTCTCACGATTTCCACCAACCTCGTCCTGAAAGCGTTCGGCCTCGGCAAGGAGGTGGAGGCACCGCCCTCGGAAGAGGAGGTTACCCACATGATCGAGCAGGGGGCCTCAGCCGGCGTCTTTCACAAGGCGGAGCGGGCGATGGTCGAGGGAGTGCTGCGTCTCGACGAGCGTCCGGTGACTGAAATCATGACTCGGCGCACCAAGATCGTATGGCTCAACGTCGCCGATTCCGAAGAGGTGAACTGGCGGAAGATTGTCGCGAGCGGACACTCTCAATTTCCGGTTTATGAGGGCACCCGCGACCATGTGCTCGGCATGGTGAGCGTGAAGGCACTTTGGGCCAACGCGGCGGCGGGCGTGCCGAACAGCATCCGAAACCACCTGGTCTCGCCGCTCTTCGTACCGACCTCAGTCAACGCGATCCAGCTGCTCGAATCCTTCAAGAAGACCGGCAAGCACCTCGCCTTGGTCACCGACGAATTCGGCAGCGTGCAGGGATTGGTGACCTTGGTCGACGTGATGGAGGCAATCGTGGGCGACTTGCCCGAACCGGGCGACCGTCGTCCTCCGGATGCCATCCAGCGCGAAGATGGCTCCTGGTTGGTCGATGGGAGCATGGCGGTGGAGGAATTCCGGACCCGCTTCGCCCTTCCCGCATTGCCGGGGGAGGAGGATGAGGACTTTGAGACTGTCGGCGGATTCATGCTGGATCGTCTCGGGCACATCCCGCAGGCGGGGGAACACTTTATCTGGAACGGCTGGCGATTCGAAGTGGTGGACATGGATCGACACCGCGTTGACAAGGTCCTGGTCGGCAAAGCCGTGAATACCGCCGTAACCCTGGGCTGACCTAGGTTCCCCAAACGCCCTGGGCTCATACGGACCCGGCGCCTCAACCTCTGATGAATACCGGGGAAAGTTGGCTACTCCCCCGCCCCCATCGCTAGCAGGCGTCCTCGCACTTCCTGTTATCCGCGACCCTTCCCTCATCCGCCTCCCACGAGCGATCCGCCGCCCCAAACCGCCACCCCGGTTTCCGCGCATTCCGTGTGATCCGTGGTTCCCCGCCCCTCCTTCCTGCACCTTCGCGCCTCCGCGCGATTCAACATCCTCCGGCGATCGACCTTGATATGAGCCAAGGGTCGGCCGCCCCGGCAACGCGGTGCCACGAGCCTGAGTCATCACCGGCTGGCTGCTTGCCTCCGACGGCGGCCGGAGGTGTTGTCTCGGACCGATGAACCGCCGGGACCTCCTCGCCCGCTCCGCCCTGCTCGCCGCCGGCGAGGCCGCGGGCCGTGCCGCGGTGACCCCGGCGGCGGACCTCGTGGACACGAATGTCACCCTCGGAGATTGGGTCGTTCGCCGTTCCTGGGCCGACTCTCCCGCGACGCTCATCGCGCGGTTCAGGCGTCACGGGGTGACCTCAGCCTGGGCCGCGAGCGTCGAGGGTGTGCTCCACACCGACGTCGCCGGCGCCAACGCCCGTCTCGCCGCGGCCTGCGCGGGCACGATCCTGCGTCCGTTCGGCACCGTGAACCCGCTGGCGCCCGACTGGGAGGAGGACGTCCGCCGTTGCGCCGAGACGCACCGGATGCCCGGGATCCGGCTCTTCCCTTCGTACCACGGCTATAGCCTGGAAGACGCGGCCTTCGCGCGGTTGCTCGCCGCTGCCACCGCCCGCGGACTGCTCGTGCAGGTCGCACTGATGATCGAGGACGACCGCTCGCAGAATCCCGTGCTGGCCGTTCCCTTCGTCAACGTCGCCGCCCTGCCCGAGCAGATGGCCAAGGTCCCGGGTGCGCGTGTCATGCTGCTCAACGCGACGTCGCGCGTCTTTTCCGGCACCCCGCTGCTCGCGCGCCTCACGCGCGCCGGCGTCTTCCTGGAAATCGCCACGCTGGAGGGTGCGGCCGGCATCGAGGGCTTGCTGGCTCGCGTGCCCGGCGCGCGCGTCTGCTTCGGATCGCACTCGCCGTACTTCGTACTCGAGTCCGCCCTGCTCAAGTTGGACGAGTCGGAACTCTCCGCCGCGCAGGCTGCGGCCGTTCGCCACGGCCACGCTGCCCTCGCCCTTTCCCGCGCATGAACCGCCGAGACTTCCTCGCCGCCGGTGCCGGCGCCACCTCGCTTGCGCTTTCACCGCTCCCGGCCGCAGCGGCCTCCTCTCCCGTTTCCCCATGGGGCGTCACCGAACTCCGGAAACTGGGAGTCTGGGACGTTCATGCCCACGTCGGAACCCCGGGTCCGAATCCCGCCAAGCGCATGGAGGCCCTCGTGCGCATCGCCGACCGCGTCGGCGTCGAGCGGTTGTGCATCTTCATGAGCCCGCCGTGGCAGCATGAGCCGAAGCCCGAGGAGTTCCGCCGCAGCAACGATGACGTGCTCGCCATCCTCAAGGAATGGGGCTCCCGCGCGTTCGGCTTCGTCTACCTCAACCCCACGCACCTGAAGGAATCCCTCGCCGAACTCGAGCGGTGCGTCGCCGACGGCCCCATGGTCGGCATCAAGCTCTGGGTCGGAGCCCGCGCGAACCGCGCCGAGCTCGACCCGCTCGTGAAGCGCGCCGTGGAACTCGACGCGCTCATCTTCCAGCACACGTGGATCAAGCAGCGCGGGAAGGGCAACCTGCCGCAGGAGTCCACCCCGATGGAACTGGCGGAGCTTTCCGCCCGCCACCCCGGCGTGCCGATGGTGTGCGGCCACATGGGCGGCGGCGAATGGGCGTTCGGCCTTCGCGCGATCCGCGCCCGGCCCGAGCTGCACGGCGACCTCGGCGGCAGCGACCCGGTCTCCGGCCAGGTCGAGATGGCGGTGCGCGAGCTCGGCGCCTCGCGCGTCCTCTACGGCAGCGACGTGAGCGGCCGCAGCTTCGGTTCCCAATTGGGCCGCGTGGCCGGAGCCGACATCTCCGACGCCGTTAAGCGCCTCATCCTGCGCGAAAACCTCGTGCGGCTCCTCCGCCCGGCGCTCAGGCGCAAGGGCATCACACCCTGAGCACTCGCGGCGGGGAAAATTTCGGGAAACCGCTTGACTCGTCTTTTCGCGAACCGATTCTCGCCCTCTTTTCCCATCCGGGGTGGTAGCTCAGTTGGTTAGAGCGTCTGCCTGTCACGCAGAAGGTCGCGGGTTCGAGTCCCGTCCATCCCGCCAGGTTTGAAACCCCTGATTCCGAATGGAATCGGGGGTTTTGCTTGGGACCAGCCGCCTTCGCTGAGCCAGATCATTGGCCGCAAAGGGGCGCAAAAGGCGCAGGAGGGTTCGGGCCGCGAACACCGGAATCCCCTGCCCCGCTCGTTCGCTTGCGCTTCATGCGCCTCTTCGCGGCCGTTACTCAGCCGTATCGATCCGTGGTGGAAAGCCAAGAGGCCTTCGGATGGCGCGGATGGGAGTACGATCGAAGGCGGCCCGAGGGCGAAGGCCAGCCGTAGCAACGAGGTGAAGCATGTTCCCCCATCTTCCCGCCTTCCACCTTTCCATCCTGCTCTCTCCCGTTTCCTGCGCTTCGCGTGTTTCGTGGTCCTACCCGAGCCGCTTCACGTGGCTCCTTCCGTCACAACTCCAACTGTACCTTGAGCACGGCACTCTTGCCGGAAGCAACGCGCAGAGCTTCAGCCACGTCCGCCAGCGGCCGCACGTCGCTTATGAGGCCGCGCACGTTGATCCGACCGGACTCGACGAGACGGATCGCCTCACCGAAGACGTTCCCGTACCGCATGGAACCCACGAGGTTGATCTCGCGCACCATGAGCTGGTTCGCCGGGAGCGGGATGTCCTCCGTGCCGAGCGTGCCGATCTGCACGATGGTGCCTCCGGGACGCACCAGGTCGAAGGCCTGGCGCAGCGCCGCCTTCGCGCCCGAGGCCTCAAAGACGACGTCAAATCCCTCACCGGCCAGTTCGCGAACCTCATCCAACAGCCGTGGTGACATCGGGTCCAACGTCGCCTCGACGCCGAGCGTACGCGCCGTCGCGCGTCGGCCCCCCACGACATCGCTCAGGGCGACGGGGACGGCGCCGAACGCCTTCGCGGTCAGAGCCACGAGCACGCCGATCGGTCCGCCGCCGGTGACGAGCACGCGCCGACCTGAGACCGTGCCGGCCCGCTTCACCGCGTGGAGCGCCACGGCGAGCGGCTCAAGCATCGCGCCGGCCCCGTCGTCCAGGCCGGAAGGGAGCGGGTGGCATTGGTCGGCACGCACGACAACGAACTCCGCGAACGCGCCGTCGGTCGGCGGCGTCGTGCTGGCGCTGCCCAGCATGATCGTGCGGCGGCACAAGTTCCCCCGGCCGCCCTTGCAGTGGTCGCAGACCCCGCAGGCCCGCGCCGGGTTGGCCGTAACCCGGTCGCCCACCGTGAGGCCATCGACACCGTCGCCCAGGGCTGCGACCTCCGCCGCGAACTCATGCCCGAGGACGAAGGGGCGGGTGGGCACGAAGGCGCCGCAGCAGCCGTGCTCGAAGTAATGGAGGTCGGATCCGCAGATGCCCGCGCGGCGCACGCGCAGCCGCACCATGCCGGCCCCAGGCACGGGAACAGGCACGGACCGGATTGAGATCTTACCCGCGGCCTCGAGGACGGCCGCCCGCATCATGGCGCTCATGGAGTCACTCCTTCAGGGCGAGGTAGACGATCACCCGCGCCGATGGCGCCGGGCCGGTATTCCGGAGCGAGATTCGCAGCCAATGTCCGAATTCACGCACCGGGAACGAAAGCAGCCCCGGCTGCTCCAGTTTCACAGGCGGAGTACCCTCGGGCATCCAGAACAGCCCGTCGGGGGAGATCTCGGCCACGGCCTCGATCCGCCCGGACAAGTCCAGGGCGCGCACAAAAACGCGCGCCTCGCGCGCCCAGGCGACCTCGTAGGGTTCGGTGACGAGCGCGTCCGCGAACGTGACGTTCCGCTCAAGCACCGCGGTGTAGGATTGTCGCATCATAAGTCCCCTCCCGCCGCCGGCTCCTTCACCCAGGCCACCGCGTGGATCGCGGCCAGCCCGCCGCCCGCGTGACGCAAGGTCACCGCCGCGCGGCCCTCGGCCCGTACCTCGACGACTCCGGCCCGCACCCATTTGTGACCCTCCCGGCGGTGGTTCACGCGCACACGCGCGGATTCCACTTCCGGCGCCGCGAGCTCGGCCTCGATCTCCGGGGCACGTTCCGCGGCCGAACCATACCATTGCAGGAACACCGCGTAACGGCCGGGAGCCAAATCGCTGAAGAACACGATCGACCCGCCCGGACTGCGCGCCACCGCCTGCTTGAGGTCGGCGAACGCGAGGAAGTCGTTGATCTTCGTGGGCTCGGGCTTCCAGCCGTCCCCATACGTCACGCCGCGAGGGGAATCGAAGGCAATGAAGGTGGCCTTGCCCTCCAGTTCCCGCAGCCGGCGCCGGGCTTCCTCCACGGAAACCGGTCGCTGCATCCGCCGGAACGTCTCCGAGCCGGCGCCAAACTCCTCCGGCCGCTCCGCCGCGTCGCCCGTGCCGTCTCGCCCGAAGTCGCGTTCCACCGAACCGGTCTCCGCGCCCTGCCGCTGGACGTCCGCGAGCGTAAGGAGCCGGTCCTCGGGCCGACGCGCCCCTCGCGACTCCCGCGCGATCATGATCCCGCCCCCGGTCCCGCGCCCCCAGTAGGTGTTGCCCAAGGACGCCCAATGATCGCCGGGCCGCGCGGCCACGGCGTCCGTCTTCGGGCCGCTGCCACTCGTGAAGTACCGCACCCACTGGCCCTGGCCGTTCACGACGCGGTTATTCCGCACGACCATGCCGCGCACGGAGTTCGTCGTCCAGTAACCGAACGCGATCGACGCCGTGGGATCATCGCCCACCAGGTTGTCCTCGATCACCGTGTGCCCGCCGCCCAGCAGGCGGATGCCGCCATCGCGGGTGTCGGAGATGACATTGCCGCGGATCAGCATGTGGCTGGTGAACCAGTCGGGATAGACCCCGAACGCGAGGTCCACCTTGGTGGAACCCCCTTGGTAACCGACGCGGTGGATGCGGTTGTCGAGGATGTGCGTCGGCGCGCACAGCGGGTTCATCGACGCGAGGTGGATCGCACCGCCGTCGTTGGTGCGCTGGATGACGTCGTGGATGTGATTCGCCTCGAAGATGTTTCCGCCCTGGTTGCGGAAGGCGAAGATGCCGTTCCGAGGCATGTCGTGGATGCGGTTGAAGCCAACGTAATTTCCCCGCGCCTGCGCGAGCGCCAGCGGGCGGCTGTCGAGGTGGACTCCGGAACAGTAGGCGCGGACGACACCCCCGTGGTGAATGTGATTCCCGAGGATGACGTTGCCGACGGGCGCAACCTCCTGCACCGCGGGATCGGAGTCATGGAGGTCGGCGGTGGAGAGGTACGAGAACCGCGCGCCGGTGAGCAGGACCCCGCCGGCCCCGCCATCCACCATCTCGTTCCGGAGGATGACGTTGTCGCGAGAGTCGAGGTGTAGCCACACCCCATACCCACCGACCGACTCGAAGCGGCAATCGGCCACCTCCACGCCGTGGGCGTTCACGAGGTGGATCGCGGCGTCCTGGTTGGTGCGCACCGCGACGTGGTCGACGGTGAAATCGGAGCCGAAGAAACGGAGTCCCCGGAAGGCGAGATGCCGCACCGGCCGGGCAACCGTGCCGCGGACGTCGATCAGGCGATCGACGACGGCCAACTCGACCCGGCGCTCCGCGAGCGGCCGAACCGAATGGACGAGCAGGCGACCCGTTTCCCGGTCGAGGTACCATTCCCCTTCGGCGTCGAGTTCGGTGCGCACGCCCTCCACGCGGAATCGATTGCCCGCGAGGATCTGGCCCTGCGTCTCGCGACCGGCGATCTCGATCCACTCGCCCGCCGGCCCCACGCCGTTGATGCGGACGATCTCGTTGTACCAGCCGCGCTCGGCGATGATGTTGACGGTGCCAGCAGGATCCTTCGCCCAAGCCGGTTTCGCCGTTCCCGGCGCCAACTCGATCCGCGTCTTCCCCTGCCCGCCCGTGGCTCGAAGGGTCCCCTGGTTGGGAAACCGCGCCCATGTTGCCCGCCGGCCGTCGAGGAAGACCGTGCGCGGACTGGCGGCACCACTGGCCCCGATCTCCGCCGACTGGATTCCTGCGCCCTCCGCGCGCCAAGGTCCGGCAACGACGCGCGTGCCGGCGAGCGTGGCGATTTCCCCGGGGAACGACTCGTAGCTGCGCGGCGCTTCGGCAGAGCCGGAGTCCTCCGCGGTGAAGACGAGGGGCGCAGCCAAAGGATAGGTGCCGCCCCGCAGGAGCACGCGCGCCCCGGCCGGCGGCCGCAGTTCGCGCAGGCGGTCCCGCGCGCGGGAGACCGTGGCGAAGGGGCCATCGGAACGATCGCGATTGGGTTCCGCCAGGGTGCCTGACCAAGCGTCGTTGCCCGCCGGGGAGACGTAGAGCGTAGCCGCCGGCGCATTCGCCGCCCGCAGCGGCGGCGCGGGCAAGATGACTGACGCGAGAAAGGAAAAGAGACTGAGAAAGGTTTTCATGCCACGGAGGCGTTGGCCCGGCGGATCCAGTCGAGGCGCTCCGGGGAGAGCAGGCCGTAGTTGTAGTAGCACACTCCCGCGGCGCCGATCGCCCGGACGGCGCCGACGCGCTGCATGAGGTCGGCCGCGGAAGGGAGGTGATCCTCTCCCGCCATCATGGCCAAAACGAGGCGGTCGGCCTCCACGAGCGCCGCCGCCCACGAAAGGTCCTGCACCACCTCCGCGGTGGACGCGAAGTGCGCCTGGATGAACAGGTGGTCGCCGTGGCGCGCGCGGGTCCGCAGGCCCGGCCCTTCCATCCAGGCCCGCGCCGACGGCCGCGCGAGGAAGCCGCTGTGCTGGTGCACGGCGACGCCCTCGGCCCTTCCCGCCGCTACCACGTCCCGCAGCAGCTCCTCCACGGCGGCGCTCCGCGCGCGGGCGGCGGCCAGGAACTCGGGAAACTCCAGCAGCAGGGCGGTGAGCTCGTCGCGCTCCCACTCGGCCGAGCGCGGCCGCGACGGCCGCGCGACGGAGCTCCGGAGGAGCGACGCCGTGCGCTCACGCAGCGCCATGGGATCGACGCCCTCACGCGCCAGGCGCTCCCGGCAGGCGGGGCAGAAGCAGAGCGAGAGCAGGTATTTTCCGAACGCGCCGGGGCTGACGAACATCAGCTCGTGGTGCTCGCGGTGGACGGCGTCGAGGTAGGCGAAGCTGTCGAGGACCACGGCGTCGGGCCGCAGACGACGGGCGACGTCCCGCACGAGGCTGACCAGGTGGGCGCGCACCCGCGGCTGGGCCGGGCAGAGGGCGAAGGCGTAACAGTCGCCGGCGGCGTTCTCGACGCAGAGTTCCGGATGCGCGAGCCCGAGGGTGGTGTTGTGGCAGCCGATGACGGAGGCGAGCACCTCCAGCCCGCGCTCCCGGGCGGCGGGCACGGCGGCCGCGCAGGCGGCGACGCAGCCTGAATCGGGATTCACCGGCGGCAGCAACGCGGGCTCCGCGTAAAGGGCCGGGTCGGGCGTGAAGTCGCACCAGTCGACCGGCCGGTTGTAGTAACGCTGCGCCCGCGGGCGGAACAGCCGCGCACGGTGGTAGTTCGGGCTCAGCACCACCGCGGTGCAGCCGAGCCCAGCGATCGCGGTGAGGCACGGCCCCGCGCCCTCGGCCTGCACGTCCCACGGGAAGAGGTTGATCGCGCGGCGGAAGCTCATGGCTCCTCAAACGAGGCCACGACCGAGTCGAGGAAGAGGAAGTTCCGCACCGGCCGGTGCGTGCGGACGTCGAAGCAGAAGTTCATCAGGCGGTTCAGCGCCTTGTAGGGATGGTCATACACGGGCACGGGGATATCCTGCAGGGGCATCACGAGGTCGTTCACCTGCAACTCAACGCTGCGGCGGGTGCGCGTGTCGAAGTCCCAGCGCAGGTAGTGCCAGTTGATCTTGGTCGGGATCTCGTTGTAGCAGAACGGCTGGCGGCCGCTCGGCACCGGCCGCCAATCCCCCGGCTGCACGACGTGGTAGTCGTAGTTCGGCTTCACCATGCCCGACATCACCATCTTGGTGCTCGGCTGCACCGAGGTCTTGTACATCCAGCGCTGAACAAGCGCGCCGGTCTCGTCGGTGTTCTGGTAGCGCAGCGCGATGTGGTAGCGCCGCCCCTGGTCGCCCTCGCAGATGTCGTTGCTGACGGTGAAGTCGCCGAAATTGCGCTCCGAAGGATCGACGTTGCCGTCCCAGTTCACGGCGGCCCCGAAGACCTGCTCGGCCTTGTAGGTGAAGTAGCACTCCACCCGCACGCGTCCGTCGCAGCGGGACGTCGTGCGCTTGATGGCCTGCGCCATGTGCCCCGCCCTCGCCCGCGTCGCCAGCTTCAGCGAATAGGTGCCGGACAGCGAACCGTGGCTGCCGATGTCGAAGAAGTTGGCATTGGACAGCTGCGGGGGCCGCAGGTCCTCCATGACCTTGCGCACCTTGTTGAGGTCGCCGTCGTGGTTGCCGATCAGCTCGCACCAGCCGTTGACGCCCTCGTCGAAGTCGTCGGCGAAAAGGATCCGGGGCAGCGGCTTGAACTTGGACAGGAAGATCGCGTCGGGCATGGCGGGGAAGCGGGAACCGGTCAGGTCCTGGAACCGGGAGCGGCGCCAAGGAACTCACGTAGGATGATCGGCCGGCGGGTGCGCTCGGCCTCGTAGATCGCCAACACCACCCCGAGCGCGACCTCCGCGTCATCGAGATCCGGGCTGGCCGCCCGGCCCGCGGCGAGGGCGGACAGGAATTCCCTGACCTCGGTCACGAAAGGTCGGTCATCGGTCACCACCACGCGGCCCCCGCCGGCGGGCCCGACGAATTCCAACTCCTGATGGGCGAACGAGCCGAGCGAGCAGTAGGCGTTCAAGTTCCGCCCAAGAACCTCGCAGCGGTGCGCACGCTCGTGGCCTGCCACCGGCGAGCGGTGTGCGACGAGCGAAGCCTGGGTGCCGTTGGAAAAACTGAGGATCGCAAGCGCGGTGTCCTCCACATCGTTGGAGGAGACGGGTGGACGAGTGCGGGCGAGCACCTCGGTGACCTCGGCCTGCAGCAGCCAGCGCAGGCGGTCGATCGAGTGGATCATGCCGATCATCGCGATGCCGCCGCCGGCGAGCGCGCGGTCGCGGTACCAAGCCGGGGCGTGGTCGCCGAGGGAATTGGCCACGAGCCGGTCGACGACGAGCTCGACGCGCCCAAGCAGGCCGGCGTCAATGAAGCTCTTAAGCCGCAGCGAAGTGGCGAGAAACCGATGGGTAAAGCCGGCCATCGCAAAGACTCCGTGGCGGGCGCACGCGGCGCGGAGCTCACGCGACTCCTGCAGCGAAGTGCAATGGGGCTTCTCGATGAGGAGCGCGACCCGCCGCGCGGCACCCGCCATCGCGGCCTCGAAGTGCAGGCTGTGGGGCAGGCAGACGCTGAGTGCGTCGGGGCCCTCGCGCAGCGCCTCGTCGACAGTCGTGAGGGCTGCGGCCCCGCAGGCGGCCGCCAGCCGGCGGGCCCGCTCGGAATCACGGTCGACGACGGCGACGACCTCGGCCCCGCAGGCGAGGAAGGCCTCGGCGTGCGCGCGGCCCATCTGGCCGGCGCCGGCAATGGCGATGCGCGGCTTCCTAGGCATGGGCACCGGCCTTTCCGGGCAGAGTCGCAGTGATGTCGCCGAGCCGGCCAACGAGGATCCGAACCGCGAAGTAGGCCAGCAGCGGGCAGACGCTGAAGACCGCGAAGATGTAACCGTAGCCCCCGTGCCCCGCCGCCCAGGCGATGCAGAACTGGGAGATCATGCCGGCGACGCCGCCGAGCGTGCCGCCGAGCCCGGTGACGAACGCGACGCTGTGCGACGGGAAGACCTCGGCCGGCACGGCAATGTTACCCCACAGTCCGTGGCCCAACGCCAGGCACGCCACGCCGGCGAGGGCGACCCCGGGGCTGGAGGTCACCGCGACCAGCAGGCCCGAGAAGAGTACCAACAGCGAGGCGCCCAGCATGAGGCCCTTCCGGACGAGGTCGAGGTCCGCGCCCCGCCCCACCCGCCAGCTGACGTAGGCGCCGCCCAGCATCTGGCCGGCGGATAGCCCGGCGAACGGCAACCAGGCGAACTTGCCGATGTCGGCCAGGGTGTACCCGTGGTTTTCAGCGAGGTATTTCGGGACCCAGAAGCTGATGAAGTAGATGATCGGGTCGGTGAAGACGCGGATCAGGATGCAGCCCCACGCGCGCCGGTTCGCCAGGAGCGCCCGCAGGGGGAAGGGCTTTTCCTCCGGGGAGCGGTCCGCGGATCCGCCACCGGCCGCCACCGCGTGCGGACGACACACCGCGAGCCAGGCGAACACCCAGAGGAAACCCACGGCCCCGACGACGACGAAGGCGACGCGCCAGCCGTGGCTCAGCGCGAGGTAGCTCACGAGCGGGAATGCGATCATCGCCCCGACCGCTCCACCCGAGCCGAGGAAGGCCATGCCCAGCGCCCGTTCCCGCAGCGGAAACCACTCCGCCACCGCCCGGGCGCCCGCAGGGAAATTGGCCGACTCAAAGGCCCCGAGCAGGAAGCGGCAGGCGGAAAGCTGCGCCACCGAATGGGCGAGGCCGTGCAGCATGCCCGCGATCGACCAGCCGCTGACGGCGAGGACGAGGCTGCGGCGCGTGCCGAGGAAATCCACCAGCCGGCCGCTCACCGCGTACATGATCGTGTAGCTGAGGAGGAAGTACGTCGTGATCTTGGCGTACCCGACGTCATCGATGTTCAGGTCCCGCTGGATCGTGGTCGCCAGGATCGAGAGCGTCTGCCGGTCGAGGTAGTTGATCGCCGTCGACAGGAGCAGCAGCACGGCGATCCCCCAGCGCAGGCGCGGGGGAGGTTGGCTCGGGACGGCGGTCTGCATGGAACGGGCTTACCGCCGCTCTCCGGCCGGGACGAACGCGTGCGAGGAAGCGCGGCCGGTCGCCCGGCCGCCGGCGCAGGAGGCGGACATGTTCAAAAGGCGACGGTCGTCGTCACCCCGAGCTTGCGCGGGGAGTTGAGCCACTGGGCGTAACGCAGCGTGCCGTTGGTCGAGCGGACGAGGTACATGACCTGATTGGCATCGAGCAGGTTCGAGATGTTCAGCTGCAGCGCCGGCCGCACCTTACCCCATGGCTTCATGCGGTAGACCACGAAGACGTCGTGGAGCAGGCGGTCGGGAAAGTAATACATCTTCCGTTTGTTCCCGTCCGCCGCGTGCGTGTACATGTAGCCGCGATGGTTCTCGCGCAGGCTGCTGCTCAGGCCGACGACGAGCCCGCGGAACATCCCGCGGTCGAACTGGAAGCGGTTGATCAGGCTGTAGCTGCGCTCGGCATAACCGAAGGTCTGTTCGCCGGACCTGCGCACGATGAGCTTGCCGCCCGAGGGTGAGACGAAGCCGAGCTGGTGGTCGGTGATCGGCAGGCCGGTCGCCGTCGTGCCCACCCCCGGGGTCAGCAGGCCGATCGCCTCGGCATTGAGGATCTGCCCGGACTCCTGGTCGAGCTGCGCGTAGTACGGGCTGTTCGGATCCTTCATCATGGCGATCGACAACGGCACCTGCGCCGAGGCTGGATTGAGCGGATCCGACCGCACCAGGAGGGGCGTCACCGCGCTGCCCGCGGTCGCGCGCACGCCGACCACGGTCTGCCCGCCGACGGAGGTGGTGTTGAACTGGTCGTTGTAGAACTGTGGAAGTTCGACGTCGCTCCGCTCGCTGCCGTTGGCGGTGGCGAAGTTGAGGCGGATCTCCCAGCCCCGGACCGGCCGCGCCGTCAGCGTGGCGTTGAAGCCGTCGGAAGTGCGGCTGTAGGTGTACGCCGGGCCGCCGTTGCGGCCGTTGATGCCGTTGGGATCGACGTCGTTCTGTAGCCCACCGAGCGTGGCGGTGAAGTTCTGCGCCTCCGACACATAGTAATTGATGTTCCCGGAGAGCCGATGCTCATCGAGGCCGAACTTGAGCCCCACGTCCCGGCTCACGCCGCGGCCGGCCGGCAGCGGCTGGTTGAAGATGTCGCGGGTGATGTCGAAGTTGATCTTGGCGTTGGTCGAGTAGTTCAACGAGAGCCGCACGCCCTTGACCGGCGTGTCGATGACGGCGCCGGTGGTCAGGCTGTCATAGGTGATTGGGCCGCGCTTCACGTCGGTAGTGACGCGGCGGTAGGCAGCCTCCTCGGCCCGGTAGCCGACCATGGTGTCGATCCGGCCCTTCCACCACTCGCTGAACATGCTGAAGCCGTGGCTGCGCTCGTCGGTATCATCGTGGTAGTAGCCCGTCACCGTGCTGAGTCCCGTGGCCGGGTTGATCGGCCCGGAGAAACCGTACGGGTTGGTCGGGGTACGCGGGGCGGCGCCGGGATAGATCACCGGCTGGGCGATGTAGGTCTTGCCGTTGGGATGAATGAGCGACGAGAACGGCCACTTCTGCCCGCCGATGATCTTCGTCGTGTTGATGGGGAGCCAGATGGCGGGCATGTTGATGCGGCCGGAGTCGGTCGCCTGGATGAGGGCGGGATTCTGGATCACGTTGCCCGCCGCGTCGGCCTCATAGTAGCGCCACTGCTCCTGGTTGGTCCACGACTCCATGTCCTGCAGGAAGGCGCTCGCCTGGTGCCGGCCCCAGCGGCCGAGGTCCTTCTGGTAGAACAACGCGGCGCGGTAGCCGCGGGCGCCGGTGTGGAAGGGATTCAGCTGCGGCAGACCCGAGGTGAAGGCCCACTGCGTGCCGACCTGCCCGGTCAGCGGATCCGCGTAAAGGTTGCCGGTGCTGCCCGGCATGAAGATCGTGCCGTTCGTGGGGCTCAGGGCGTTGTTGACCCGCGCGTCGTGTCCGTAACGCACCTGGAGTCCGAGGCCCTCGGCCAGCGTCGCTTCGGCGACGACCGACTTCAGCTTGTTCTTGAACGCGAAGGCATAGTACGGGCCGAACAACGTGTCGGCCTTCGTGACGTCGATGACCCCGCCGGTGAGCTGGCTCGCGTTGGGAAAGGCCGCCACGTAGCGCGTGCTCTGGCCGTCGACCCGCTCGCCCGTGGGGAGCAGCAGGTTGAGCGGCGCGCGCAGCGTGCCTGAGTTCGGGTAGGTCGTGACGCGGGTCAGGTGCCGCCATTCGCCGCGGATCTCGAGGCGCTTCCACGGCCGCAGGGTCGCCGCGAGGTGCAGGCCCTGGTTTACCTGCCGGTTGGCGGGCCGGAAGTACTTCGCATCGCCGTGCACGGCGTTGACCCGCAGCGCGAACAACCGCGTGCCCGCCCCCGCGTCGAACGCGAAGCGGCGGCTGCCCTCGGAGTCACCCCCGGCGGAAAACGTCGCCCGCGCCGGCCGGCCCAGCAAGGCGCGCTTCGAACTGCTGGTGATCACGCCGCCGGCGTCGCCGGAGCCGAAGAGCAGCGAGTTGGAACCACCGATCGCCTCGACGCGCTCGACGTCGAACGAGTCCATCAGGGAAGTGTCGGACCGGAGGAAGCCGTCGCGGCGCGGGTTGTTGATCTGCAGGCCGCGCATGGTCATGCTCTTCGGGTCCTGCCGGTCGCCCTCCATGTCACCGCGGACCTCCTCGTTGCCGCCGCTGATGATGGCCGACCCGAGGCCGCCGAGGAGCGAGAGCATCTGGGTCATGTCGACCACGCCCATCTCGTCCATGAGCTGGCGGTTGAAGACCTTGGCGTCGAGGGGGGTCTTGCCGAGCGGCGTGTTGGTGCCGGTGATGGCGTTGGTATTGGTGGCCTCGTAGGTGTCGGAGGCATCGGCCGTGACCTCGAACGCCGTGAGCGTGACGGTCGTTTCCCGCGCCGCCGGCGCGGACCCCGCGGCCGCCGGGGCCGACTGCGCGGCGGCGAAGGCGGGCAACAGAAACGCGAGGCTGAGGATCGAGGCGGGAAGGCGGAGTGCGGGGTTCATGGCGGGAGCGGGGGGGGTTACTCTGAAGAGCGACAGGCTAGCAGACGTTCCCGCCCACCCATAGGCGAAGATGCGTTTTCGTTTTAATTAAATGCGCCACGGCCAAACGCGGGATTGCGCCCCGAGCCCGCAGGCCTCAGGTCGGCTCCCATGCCGAAGCCCCCGGAACGCAAGCGCGTCGCGCTCCTCGTGGCCGGCTGGAACCAGTACGGACGCGGAATCATCGAGGGCGCCTGGCATTATGCGCAGCACCACCGCTGGAACCTCGACATGCAGCCCTCCGGACCGGACGGCGCCATGGAGGTGCCCGCCGGCTGGCAGGGTGACGGCATCATTGCGACGGTCCATTCCCGTGCGCTCGCCGCGAAGCTGCGGCGCCACGGCGTTCCGGTCGTCAACGTCTCCGGGGCGCGGCTGGCCGGCTGTGACTTTCCCCGGGTGTGCTCCGACGCGAACGCCGTGATGGAACTCGCGGTGGGTCACCTGTGGAGCAAGGGGCTACGCCGGATCGCGTTCTGCGGCGAACCGCAGCGGGAGTTCCTCGATTTCTGGGCGGATGCCTACAAGCGGACCGCGCGGGACCAAGGGTTTTCCCCACTGGTCTACGCCCGCGGACCGCGGGTTTCCGCGGAGGCCGGCCTCGTCGCGCAGCGGCGCGACCGCGCGCGGTGGCTCCGTGGCCTGCCGCTCCCGGTCGGCGTCATCGGCTGGGACACCATCACCTGCCGCAACGTCGCCAGCGCATGCGAACTGGCCGGGCTGCAGGTTCCCGACCAGGTGGCCATCATCAGCCTCTCCACGGAAGACCTGCTGGGGCAGACGATCCACCCGCCGATCAGCGGCGTGGATATACCGGTGAAACGCATCGGTTACGAGGCGGCGGCGCGGCTCGACCGGTTGATCCAGGTCCGCCGGGATGCGGCCCGTGAGCACCTGCTCCAGCCGCTCGGGATCACCACGCGGCAATCCACCGACCTTTTCGAGTGCGAGGACGGGAAGGTGCGAGAGGTGATGCGCTTCATCAAGGAGCACGCCCCCGCCGGCATCAACGTGAAGGACCTGCTGCGAGCCGTGCCGATGAGCCGCCGGACGCTGGAACGGCGCTTCACCGCGGCGGTCGGGCACAGCCCCGCGGAGGAGATCCGCCGCGCCCGGATCGAAAGGGTCCGGCAATTCCTCGTTTCCTCCGACATGGCGGTGCCCGAGATCGCCGAGGCCTGCGGCTTCGCTTACGCGGAGCACATGATTCCGCTCTTCGCCCGTTACCACGGCAGCACCCCCGCCGCCTACCGCCGGAACCTGCGCGGGACGTCGCCCATGCGGTGACGGCCGCGCCGGCCGGCTAAACCCCCAACGCGCGCTGCTCCACGAGTTCGATGCCGTAGGCCTCGAGTCCGACGACCTTGCGGGGATGGCGGGTGAGGACACGGATGCGACGCAACCCCAGCGCGCGCAGGATCTGCGCCCCGATGCCGTAGTCACGCAGGTCCATGCTCAGCGCCGGCTCACCGGCCTTCGAAAGCTGCCGCACCACCGCCTCGCCGCCCCCGGGCGGCTCCATGTAGACCAGGACTCCCCTGCCCTCCGCGGCGATCGCCGCCAGGCTTGCGTCCACCACACGGTCGTCGCCGGCGCCGAAAACATCGGACAAAGGGTTCGCGGCCTGCACGCGCACCAGCGGGGGCGCCCCAGCCGAAAGGTCCCCCAGCGTGAGCGCAAGGTGGTGCCGGCGGTCGAGGCGCGAGCGGAAAACCTGCACCGTGAAGCGGCCGTGCCGCGTGGGGACATCCCCCTCCGCCACCTTTTCCACCAGCGTGTCCCGGCGCAACCGGTGCGCGATCAGGTCGCCGATCGAGATCATCTTCAGCCCGAACCGGCGCTTGAACTCGATCAGCTGCGGCAGGCGCTGCATCGAGCCGTCATCGTTCACGAGTTCGCAGATCACGCCCGCCGGGGAAAGTCCCGCCAGCAGCGCCAGGTCGACCGCCGCCTCGGTGTGACCCGCCCGCTCCAACACCCCGCCGGTCTTCGCCCGCAGCGGGAAGATATGCCCGGGCTGCACCAGCTGTTCGGGCCGCGCCTCGGCCGAAGCCAGCATACGGATCGTCACCGTGCGGTCGTAGGCACTCACGCCGGTCGAGATCCCCGCGGCGGCGTCGACGCTCACCGCGAAATCCGTGCGCTGCACCTCGCGGTTGCGCGCCACCATCGGCCCGAGCCCGAGCCGGTCCAGCCACGAGCCCGTCATCGGCACGCACACGATCCCGCTGCCGTAGCGGATCATCATGTTGATCGTCTCCGGCGTGGCCTTCTCCGCCGCCATAATGAGGTCGCCCTCGTTCTCGCGGTCCTCGTCGTCCGCCACGATCACGAGCTGCCCCGCCGCGATGGCGGCGATCGCTTCCTCCACGGGATCGAAGACGGAACGGTCGGACATGGGTTTTGTTGATGAAGAGCTTCGCCGGCGCGCCCCGCGCTCCGCAAGCCTGCGGCGCAGTTCAACGACCGTCGGCGATCGCGGCGTCGATCCGCCGCGCCACCTCCCCCGCCACCACGCGCGGTGCCAGCCAGCGCTCCGTCTCGGCGACGAGGGCCGCGCCGCGGGGAAACAGCCACGCCTTGCCGAAGCGCGTGAACGGCTCCGGACGCGTCCCGCACAACCCCTGGTTACGCGCGGCCTGCAGCCGCACCTCGATCCCGTCCGTGATCATCACATCCGCCCGGCCCGCGAGGATCTCGCCGAAGATCGTGCGGTTGTCGGGAAACACCCGGATTTCCGCCCGCCGCAGATTTTCCCGCGCAAAGCGTTCATTCGTCCCGCCCGGATTCACGATCACCCGCACCCCCGGCTGATCGATGGCCTCCAACGTCACGAAGCGGTCCCGTTCCGCGCAGCGGGCGATCGGCGTCTTGCCGTCGCGAAAGTACTCCGGCCCGAAGTCCGCCCCCTGGCTCCGCTCCGGCGTGACGCTGATTCCGCCCGCGGCGAAATCAAAGCGACCCGCTGCCAGGTCCGCCATGAGCCGCGCCCACGTCGTGCGGACGAAGACCACCCTGACTCCGAGTTGGGCGCCGAATTCCCGCGCAAGGTCGACGTCGACCCCGCGGAGTCGGCCGTCGCGCTCCTCGCTGAATGGGGCGTAATCGCCCGTGAGCCCGACGCGCACGGTGGCCGTCCGCCGCAACGCCCCGAACTCCGCCGTGCCAATTCGGCGGAGGGCCGAAAGCGCGCCCGACCCTCGCGCCGCCACTTCGTCGGAAATAGAAATGCGCGACCGCAATCCGCGCAGGATTCCGGCGGCCTTGGTGGAGTCTCCGAACACTTCCCCATTCGCCGCCACGTCGTTCACGGCGGCGAGCATCTGCGCGCCGATCCGATCCAGCTCCGGCCGGATGACGCCGTTCAGGTCGCGGGCCGGCGGGGGCGACGCGCGTCCCGCCACCCATTCGGCACGCAGCCGCTCCTGCACTTCCCGCGCCGCGGAAATCTGCACATCCATGAACGCACGTGCCGCGGCCCTCTCGATCCCGAGCGCAGCGGCCGAACGCTCCCAACCGTCCAGCACCTCGCGTTCGCGCGCCGCATCGGTCACCGGCTGCCCTCGCGCGTGCTTCCACGCCGCCACCTCCGGCATCAATGCGAGGCGACGCTCCATCAGGTCCACCAGCGCCTGTATCTCCGCGGCCGCATCCGCGAAGCGCACCGCACCCGATTCAACTCCCGTGGCGCGGCCCGGGAGCGCCGCGCACGACAGGAGTCCGACGAGGACGAGCGCAGGAATGGAGCGGATCACGCCGGGCACGATGCGACCCGTCCGACCGGAAACAAGCACCGCCGAACCGCGGCGCCGCCCGGGATTTCCTATTGCCGCGGATTCACCGTAGGCCGCACATCATCGACGCCTGCTTCGAATCCATTGCCCTCCCATGCGCTTCACCGCTTTCCTCGCCACCCTCGCCCTCGCCAACGCCGCCCCGGCCCAGCCGACCTACGATGTCGTCGTCTACGGCGCGACCGCCGGCGGCGTGGCGACGGCCGTCGCGGCGGCCCGCCACGGGGCAAAGGTGGTCCTGCTCGAACCGCGCAACCAGGTCGGGGGCATGGTGGCCGGCGGTCTCTCCGGCACCGACGTCGGCAAGCGCGAGGTGATCGGCGGGCTGGCCCTCGAGTTCTATTTCCGGGCCGGCCGCGCCTACCAATTGGAGCGTCATCTCCAGGACGTTGCCTGGATGCCTGAGCCCAAGGTCGCCGCGCGCATCTTTCGCGAGATGCTCCGCGAGGCCGGCGTGACGCTGCTCGAGCAGCACCGCCTCCGCGAAAAGGACGGCGTGCGCCGCGACGGCCGCCGGATCACGGAGATCGTCCTCGAGAACGGAACCCGGATCGCGGGCCGGGTGTTCGCCGACGCGACCTACGAGGGCGACCTCATGGCGCAGGCCGGCGCCTCCTACACCTTTGGCCGCGAGTCCGTCGCGCAGTACGGCGAGTCGCTCGCCGGCGTGCGGGCGGTCACGCCCAGCCATCAGTTCGCGGTCGACATCCCGGCGAGGGACGAAAAAGGCCGCGTGCTCCCCGAGGTTTCCACCGAACCCCGGGGCGAACCCGGCGCGGCCGACAAGCGCATCCAAGCCTACAACTTCCGGGTGATCGCGACCAACGTCCCGGAGAACCGGCTGCCATGGGCCAAGCCCGACGGCTACGATCCGGCCCGCTACGAATTGCTCGCGCGCTATCTCACCGCGATGACCGCCCATCTCGGAAGACCGATGAAGCTGAACGAGGTCAGCCTCCTGCGCGTCATCCCCAATGGGAAGGTCGACCTCAACAATCGCGGCGGTTTCTCAACCGACTTCATCGGGCGCAACTACGACTACCCCGACGGTTCCTACGCCGTTCGCGCCCGCCTCTGGCGCGCGCATGAGGATTACCAGAAGGGCTTCTATTACTTCCTTTCGTCCGACCCGCGGGTGCCGGCCGAACTGCGGGACGAGATGAACCAGTACGGACTCGCGCGCGACGAGTTCGCCGCCAACGGCCATTGGCCCGACCAGCTCTACGTGCGCGAGGCCCGCCGGCTCGTCGGCGACTACGTGGCCACGCAACGCGACCTGCAGACCGACCGGGAAAAACCCGACGCGGTCGGCATGGGCAGCTACAACTCCGATTCGCACAACGTGCAGCGCTTCATCAACGACCGCGGCTTCGTCGAGAACGAGGGCGACGTGCAGGTGCCGGTCCAGCCCTACCAGATCCCGTTCCGCGTCCTCCTGCCCAAGCGGGCGGAACTCGGGAACCTGCTCGTGCCCGTGTGCTTCTCCGCAAGCCACATCGCCTACTCGAGCCTGCGCATGGAGCCGCAGTACATGATCCTCGGGCACGCCGCCGGCGTCGCCGCCGCCGCGGCGGCCAAGTCCGGACGGGACGTTCACGACACCGACATCCCGGGACTGCAGGCGACCCTGCGCGCCGAGGCCGCGGTGTTTGAACGCGGGGTGCAGTTCCAGGAACAGGCGCTGGTGATCCTGCGGAACCGCTTCCGCGCGCCGACGCCGGCCGGCCCGCGCGCCTACGAGCGAGCCGCCCCCACGGAGCCCCGCTCGAAGCCGTGAAGGGATTTTCCCGCACGGCCGCGATCCTCGCGGCCTTCATCTTCGGCGCGCTCCTGCCCCAGGCGGCGCCGTTCGCTTGGCTCATTCGCTGGCTGGTGATGACGATGCTGTTCCTTGTCTTCCTGCAGACACGGCTCTCCCGCTCGGCCCTGCACCGCAGCCACTTCGTGCTGCTCGTGGTGAACATCGCGCTCGGCTTCGCCGCGTGGCGGGCGGGCCTCCTGCTCGGCGGCCCCGAGGTCGGGCTCGCGGCCTTCTTCTGCGGCATCACCCCCACGGCGATCGCCGCGCCCGTGATCGTGAGCCTGCTCGGCGGCGCCGTGGACTATGCCGTCGCCTCGTTCCTGCTCACCAACGTGACCATCGCGGCGCTCCTCCCGCTGATGCTGCCGGTCGTCCTCGGCCGCGCCACGCCGGAGGCATTCGCCCAGGTCGCGGGCACGGTCGGCCTCGTCGTCTTCGTCCCGATGGCGCTCGCCTACGCCTTGCGTGCGGTGCACCCGGCCGCCCGCGCCTGGCCGGCAAAGCTGCGTGACGCGTCGTTCGGGCTCTGGGTCACCTCGATCTTCCTGATCACCGCCAAGACCTCGCAGTTCATCCGCGACAACGCCCACGGCGCGCGGGGGCTGGTGCTCGCGATCGCCGTGGCCTCCCTCCTGGTGTGCGCCGTGAGCTTCGCGCTCGGTCGGCTGATCGGGGGTCGGGACTTCCCGCGCGAGGGCAGCCAATGCCTAGGCCAGAAGAACACCACGTTCACCATCTACCTCGCGCTGGCCTACACGTCACCCGTCGTCGCGCTCGGGCCGACGTTCTACGTTCTCTGGCACAACCTGTGGAACTCGTGGCAGCTCCACCGCGCGGCGCGCGCCGGCCGCGCGGCGGCTCCCTGAGCCTCAGCGCAGCGCCTGGTACATCAGGACCTTCCATTTCTGGTTGAGGTCACTGCCGCCCGCCGGCCGGAGCTGAGTGAGGAAGAACGCCACGATCCGCTCCTTCGGGTCGACCAGGTACTGCGGGAAGTACGCGCTGCCCCAGCCGTAGGCGCCCTCGGTTCCGATTTCGCCCGTGCGCCCCATGTCCGTGTTCACCCAGAAGCCGAGCCCGAACGCGCCGGTTTCCCCCTTGTACTTGTCGCCCGTGTGACTCACGCGCATCAGCTCGACCGACTTGCGGCTCAGGATGCGCGCACCGTCGAGTTCCCCGTCGTTCAGGAGCATCTGCAGGAATCGACCGTAGTCGCGCGCCGTCGAGAGTAGCCCCGCGCCGCCCGAAAAACACTTCCGCGGCCCCGCGACGTAGTGGCCCGGATCACCCGGCACCAGTTTTCCTCCTTCGAGGCCGTAGACTTTCGCGAGGCGTCCTTCCTTTTCCGGCGGGAGGAAGAAGCACGAGTCCGTCATCTTCAGCGGGCCGAAGATCCGTTCGGCGAAGAAACGCTCCAAGGAAAGTCCCGACACCACCTCGACCAGCCGCCCGAGCACATCGGTCGAGTATCCGTATTGGTAGACCTCACCGGGGTGTCCGTGCAGGGGCAATTGTCCCAGCCGGTCGATCACCGCCGCGAGCGGCTCGTCCTTGTCCGCGAAATACCAACCGTGCAGTCCCGCGGCCTTGTACAGCTCCACCGCGGGACCGTCGCCGTAGGTGAGGCCGGCGGTGTGCGTGAGCAGGTCGCGGATCTGGATGGAGCGCCGGGCCTTCTCGGTCGTGAACTTGGTTCCGGCCGGCGCTCCCTTGGGAGGGGCCACCGCGACCTGCGGATTCCGGAACGCCGGGATGTACCGCTCGATCGGGTCGTGCAGCATGAACTTCCCTTCCTCGTAGAGCATCATCACGGCGACGCTCGTCACCGCCTTGCTCATCGACGCGATACGGAAGATCGCGTCGGGCGCCATCGGCTTGCGCGCCTCGAGGTCCATTTTTCCGTAAGTGCGAAAGTGCGCCGTCTGGCCATCGCGCGCGATGTACATGATGGCGCCGGCGACACGCTCCCGGTCGACGTTCTCCTGCATCACGGCGTCGAGGCGCGCGAGGCGCGCGGGATCAAAGCCGAGGCGGGCGGCGTCACCCGCGGGCGTCGGCACCGCCTTCTGGGCGGAAAGCGGCGCGCCGGCGACGGGGGCAAGCAACAGACCAAGGGCGAGTAAGCATGGCAGGCTCATGTCGTCAGCCAACCCGACGGCCACGGGCCCGTCACGCGGTAAAACCTGCCGCGGCAAGGTCCCCGGATGCCAAACGCTCTGCCCCCGGAGCTCAGACCACCCGACGCTTGCGGCCCCGGAGCGGGGCGGAACACATTGGCCTCATGCGTTGGACCCCGACGGCCCTGCTTCTCGCGCTCGCGGCCGCAACCGCCCTCCGCGCGGAGGCCACGCCCGGAGCCGAAGCCGTCCGCGCCCGAGAGGCGGCGCAGCGGATTCTCCGGCGGTTGGACCTTCAGCTGAGTCCTTCCGCCGGCGAACCTTCGCCCGGACGCAGCGGCGGCAACCCGCTCTCGCGCTACGCGGCCCTTTCCTCGGCGGATCCTTCCCGGATCGAAAGCACCGTCGATTACGCCCGTCGCACCCTGGCCGGAACGGCGACGGCCCGCCTCACGCCGGAGTCCACCATTCATTTCCTGCGTGAACGCGCCGAAGAGATCCTCACCGGGCCCGGGGCGATTCCCACCGCGGGCGCCTCGACCGCGGCGCACGCCGCCGACCTCCGCGTGATCGCCGCGCTCGCCCGCTTCCACGCGCGCCGGCTCGAGGCCGCGATCCACTATAACCTCTTCCTCCGGGGACTCCGGATCGCAGAACTGGTCGCCGCCACTTACGTCGAGAAGGACGCAGTCGAGCTCTGGCGCGACGTCCTGCGCGCGGTCGCAGCGGCCGAGGCAGCCGCGGCCGGCGACGAGGAAGGCCCATTGCGTCTGAAGGAAGGCTGGCGCGACGAACTGCCGCGGTTGGAAGCCAGCCTGCGCGACCTCGAGGAGCAATGTTGCCCTCCCGATGCCGCCGTGCTCCGGGAAAAGGTCTGGCGCCTCGCCCCGCGCGAAGCCCTCGTTGCCCCGGTGCTGGAACCCCGCACGCCACCGTGGGGGGACGCCGGCGAATCCTCGCGGTTCACCGTGGCGGCCCGCGGAGCCCACGGCATCACCTCCGTCCACCTCCGCATCCGAAACCTTCCCTCGGGAGGCGAGTATCGGACGATCCCGATGTCGGCCGGCCCGGACGGCACCTACGGCGCCAACCTGCCCGCCGGGTTAACGGCCGGCGCCGAATCGCTGGAGTACTACTTCGAGGCGATCGGCGGAAACGGCATCGGAACCTCGTTTCCCGAGCCGGACGCCGCGCAACCCACGCTGCTCCTCCCGTTGCGTCGCTGATCCATCCGCCCCGATCTTTCCATCGCATGACCCACGTCTCCGTTTCCCTCGTCCTGACGCTGATCGCTGCCCCGCCGGTCGCGGCGGCGACTCCCGTGGACCTTCGCCGCGGGCAGCCGGTGCAGACGAGCCGCGCCGCCGAAGCCTACGTGCCGAATCTCGCCCGCCTCGTGCGGCCGGGCGCCGACAACCTGCGCGACATCATCGATCACCACGTGCAGGACCGCGACGCCCTCCTTCGCTTCTATTCGGTGCCGGGCTCTGAACTCACGCTCCGCCGCACCCGGGAGTTCAACCAAGCATGGCTGAACGCGCTCGAACGTTTTCCCTACGACCCGCTCACCCCCGGCGCGCGCCTCGACTGGCAGCTCCTGCGGCGGCACCTGCGGCATGAGTTGGAACTCAACGCCCGCGCCACGGCCCGAAACGCCGAGATGGCGCCGCTCATCCCGTTCGCCGCGACCCTCGCGCGTCTCCAGGAGTCCCGACGGATGTTTGAGTCGCTGGACCATCCCAGGATGGCCGGCGAACTCGCCGACGTGGTCCGCGAACTGAAGGAACTGCGCCGGAAGCTCGAGGCGCCCGACGCGAAACGGCCCGCGGCCGGCATCGCGCTCCGGGCCGCCCAGCGCACCACCGAGCTCACCGCGTCCCTCCGCAACTGGTTCGACCACTACAATTCCTACGACCCGCGCTTCGGCTGGTGGATGCGGGAGCCGCACAAGGCGGCGGTCGCCGCGCTCGAGGGGCACGCGAAGTTCCTCCGGGAGAAGATCCTTGGCCAGAAGGACGGCGAGGATGAGCCCATCGTGGGCGACCCCATCGGGGCCGATGGCCTGCGCGCCGACCTGGAACGCGAGGTGCTCCCCTACTCGCCCGAAGAGCTGATCGCGGCCGCGGAGCGCGAATTCGCGTGGTGCGAGGCCGAGTGGCGAAAGGTGGCGGCCGACCTCGGGCTCGGCACCGACTGGCGCGCCGCACTCGAGCGGATCAAGCGCGACCACGTCGAGCCGGGCGACCAGCCGGCGTTGATCGCGGAGCAGGCCTACGAGGCGATCGAATTCGTGACGCGCCGGGACCTGGTCTCCGTGCCGGCGCACGCGATCGACACGTTCCGGATGTCCATGATGTCACCCGAGCGGCAGAAGGTCGCCCCGTTCTTTCTCGGCGGCGAACAGATCCTCGTGTCGTTCCCCACCGACACGATGGACCATTCGGGCAAGCTCGACAGCCTGCGGGCCAACAACCGCCACTTCTGCCGCGCGACGGTCCACCACGAATTGATCCCCGGGCACCACCTGCAGTTCTGGCACCTGAGTCGTTTCCGGCCGCACCGGCAGCTCTTCTCGACGCCGTTCTGGATCGAGGGATGGGCGCTCTGGTGGGAGTTTCACCTCTGGGACCTCGGTTTCGCCACGACGCCGGAACAGCGGGCCGGCATGCTCTTCTGGCGCAGCCACCGCTGCGCGCGGATCCTCTTTTCGCTCAACTTCCACCTCGGCCGCTGGACCCCCCAGCAGTGCATCGACTTCCTCGTCGACCGCGTCGGCCACGACCGCCACACCGCCACCGGCGAAGTGCGGCGTTCCTTCAACGGCAGCTACTCGCCGCTTTACCAGGTGGCCTACATGATGGGCGCCATCCAGCTGAGGGCCCTGCACGCGGAGCTCGTGAAATCCGGCCGCCTGCCCGCGAAGGATTTCCACGACCGAATCCTCCGCGGCGGTCCGATTCCCATCGAGTTCGTCCGCGCCAACCTCACCCGCGAGGCGCTCCCGAGGGATTTCCAATCCTCCTGGCGTTTCCTCGACGTCAAACCCTGACCCCTCCCCTCATCCATGAAGCTCCGCTCGCTCCTCGCCCTCGCGCTGGCCGCCGCGTCGGCCCACGCCGCCGCCTCCGCCGCTCGGCCCAACGTGCTGCTCATCCTCGTGGATGACCTCAAGCCCGCGACCGGCTCCTACGGCGACCCGCTGGCCGTCACGCCGAACCTCGACCGCCTCGCCGCGCGCGGGCTGCAATTCGACCTCGCCTACTGCAACCAGGCCGTCTGCGCGCCTTCCCGGTTCAACCTGCTCATCGGCAGCCGCTCCACGTCGACGGGCCTGTACTCGCTTGGGCAAAACCTCCGCGACTTCATCCCCGGCGCCGTCACCCTGCCGCAGCACTTTGAGCGCCATGGTTACCGCACCGAGTCCCTGGGCAAGGTCTTCCACGTCGGGCACGGCAACCGCGGCGACCCGTCCTCGTTCTCCACGCCGCACTTCAAGGATAAGGTGATCGAGTACGCCTTGCCGGAGAGCACCGGCGGCCGCCTCACCCGCGAGGAAGCCTTCTTCGATAACGCCGACACCGGTGGCCCCAACCGCGATCTGCCGCGCGGCGCCGCTTGGGAGAGTCCCGAGGTCGCCGACGACCGCTACGCCGACGGGCGCGTCGCCGCCGAGGCCATCCGCCGCCTACGGGCCGCCCGGGAACGAACTCAGCCCTTCTTCATCGCGGCGGGCTTCGTGCGCCCGCACCTGCCCTTCAGCGCGCCGAAGCGCTACTGGGACCTGCACGACCGCGCCAAATTCCGGCTCGCCGCCCACACCACGATCCCGACCGGGGCCCCCTCATACGCCCCGAAGGCCGCGCTGGGCGAACTCAACCAATACACTCCGCTCCCCGAGCGCCCGCCGGTCGACGAGGACGTGCAGCGCACGCTGATCCACGGCTACTATGCGAGCGCCAGCTACGTCGACGCCCAGATCGGCCGCGTGCTCGACGCGCTGCGCGAACTCGGCCTCGAGGACAACACGCTCGTCGTGCTGTGGGGCGATCACGGGTTCAGCTTCGGCACCCACGGTCTCTGGACCAAGCACACCAACTACGAGGAGGCCAACCGCATCCCGCTCATCCTCGCCGGCCCGGGCGTCGCCCGCGGCGCGCGCACGCGGGCGATGGCCGAGACCGTCGACCTGTTCCCGACGCTCTGCGACCTCGCCGGCCTGCCGAAAACCGGCGGTCCTCAGCCGATCGACGGCACCAGTCTCGCACCCGTGGCGCGCGACCCGGCGGCGCGGGTGAAGGACCACGTCTACCACGCGTTCCCGCGCCAGCGTCCGGGCAAGGGCGAGGTCATCGGCCGCGCGATCCGCACCGAGCGCCACCGCCTCGTCGAGTGGAAGGCACCCGGTGGCGATCCCGCGACCGCCGAGCATGAGCTCTACGACTACGAGGCGGATCCGCGGGAGAGCGAGAACCGCGCCGCCCAGGAACCCGCGACGGTCGCCCGGCTTCGGGAAATGCTCGCGCGGCACCCGGAGGCCAAGCCGACGGCGCGGGTCGCCACCCGGAAGTGACGCCGCTCAGCGCGCGGCGACGCGCCGCTCGGCGTCGAGTGCCGCCGCGAGATTGGCGGCGCGTTCGGCGTAGCGGTGCGCCGAGCGCGGGGCACGGCCGCGGACGACGGCGTTGAGGCCGCTGTTCCACGCCAGCGCGACGAAGTAGGCTGAGGCCGGGAGCCGCGCGCGCTCGAGCCCGCGCCGGAGCCATTCGAAGTGCAGGACCGCCACCTGATCCGAACACGCACGCTCGACCGCGCGCGAAAACGGCAGGGATGTGTGCATCCGCCAGGTCTCCTCGCGGAACTGGTAGGCGCCCAGCTCTCCGCGCGGGCCCGGCCGGGCGAGGTTCCGCGGGTTTTCCAAGTGGTGGATCGCCTCGAGGATGGCCTGAGGCTCGGAGGCTCCGGCGAAGGCACATCCCAGGCCCGACAACAGACAGAACACGCTCCAGCGGCGCACGACACGGGTCGCTGACCAGGGCAATGGGTTCACGGTCCGTTGAGACCCGGCCCGGGCGTCCGGGATTCCTGACTGCGGACAATTTTGAAAATAAACGCGGGAACAAATTCCCCGCGCGCCCACCGGTCTCGCGCGTCTCCGCGGGGAAACCCTCACCACTCCTCCAGTGAAGAAACGATTTTCTCGTTGCGCCGCCGCTAAGCGCGTCCGCACTGCGACGCTCCGCGATGCTCCGCCTGCACCTTCCGCCGAACCTCGCCGCCGCCGCGGCGCGTGACGCGATTCCTGTACGCGTGGAACTGGACCTGACGCAGGCACCGCCGCCCGCCCTGCTCCCGGCGCTCGCGCTCCTGCAGCGATGGTGCGGACCGAAGGCCCCCGGCTTGCTCCAACTTTCGCGCAGCCAACTCCGCGAGTTCGCGGCCGCGGCCGGTGAGGAGGACATTTTCGTCGAGCGCGGAACGGTCGGACCCTGGCGTCACGCCGCGCTGCTGGCGGAAGCGGCTCCGGCCGCCGACCCGACCTCCAAGCCGCCGGCCGCGGCGCGTCCGACCCCCTCACGGCGTCCCGTGGAAACCCCGATGACCATTGACGGCAGCGAGCACTACCTCGCGATCACCCTGCCCTCGAAGGAACACCCGCGACACGACGAGGCCCGCGAGCTGCTCCGCGATTCTGGCTTCGTGCTGGAACCCGCCACACGCAAGTGGTGGCTCCGCGACCGGCACAAGACGCTCACCTTCCTCGCCGCCCACCGCGACCGACTGGAAAACCTCTTCGGCGCGGAATTGACGCCGAACTTCATCGCCCGGACCAAACATCTCCATTTCGCCGCCGTGACCGCGGAGGTCGCCGCCGCAGGCGAGGATTTTTCCGTCACCGTCGGCCTCGACGCCGGCGGGACGCCCGAACCCGCCCTGCGCGACGCCCTCGCGACCAACCGCGCTTACGCCGAGCACGAGGGCCGGATCATCCTGCTTAACCGGGCAAAGCTCGACCGCCTCGCCGCCGCGCAGCGCAAGCTCACCGGAGACCCGCGGGCCTCCACTTCCGCGCGCCGGGTAGAACGCCTGCCGGCCGCCCGCGCCGCCGAGGTCTCGGATCTTCTGGAGGAAATCTCGCCCGGCTACGAGGCACCCGACGCCTGGCGCCGGCGCGGAGCCGCGCTGCGCGACCTTTCCCGACTCGAACCCGCGCCGATCCCGCCGGAGCTGGAGCGGCAATTGCGCCCTTACCAGAAACTCGGCGTCGCTTGGCTCTGGCACCTGCGCGGCCACGGCCTGGGCGGCATCCTCGCCGACGAGATGGGACTGGGCAAAACCGCGCAGGCCCTCGTGCTGCTCGCGGCGGCCCGCTCGACCGAAGGCGGCGTCGCGTTGGTGGTCTGCCCCGCGTCGCTGCTGGAGAACTGGCGCCGGGAGGCGGCGCGGTTCACGCCGGGTCTCCGCGTCTTCGTGCACCATGGCGCGCGCCGGTTGTCCTCAGCTTCAGCCGTGGCCGAGCACGACCTGATCATCACCAGCTACGGTACGCTCGCGCGCGACCGGGCGCTGTTGGCGGGAGCGACCTTCGCGCTCGTGGTCGCCGACGAGGCGCAGCACATCAAGAACCGCCGCTCGCAGAACGCGGCCGCCCTGCGTTCGCTGCGATCCAAGGCCCGCTTCCTCCTCACCGGCACGCCGCTCGAGAATTCGCTCGATGACCTGCGCTCGCTCTTCGCCTTCCTGCTGCCCGGCTATCTCGCGACCCCGCCGGCCGACGCGCGGGGCGAGGAACGGGCCTGGCACGACGAACGGCTCCGCGCGCAGACCGCACCCTACATCCTCCGGCGCACGAAGCGTTCCGTCGCGCCGGAACTGCCGGCGCGGATCGAGCAGACCGTCTGGTGCGAACTCACGCCGGAGCAGGCCGCGGCCTACCGCGAACAGCAGGAGCGCGGGGAACGCGAGTTGATCGATCTGGAGGCCGGGGGCGCCAACGAGGGCCGTATGCGGCTCGCCGCCCTCACCCAACTTCTGCGCCTGCGGCAACTCTGCTGCGACCCCCGCTTGCTCTCGGCCGGAGGCGAGGCCGGCCCGGTCCCGTCGGCCAAGCTCGAGGCCTTTCAGGAACTGCTCGCCCAGGCCGTCGACGACGGGCACCGCCTTCTGGTGTTCTCGCAGTTCGCCACCCTGCTGCGCCTGCTCCGCGAGGACCTCACCGCACAGGGCATCAACACCTGCTACCTCGACGGCAGCATGCCGACCGCGGCGCGTCAGGCCGAGGTCGACCGCTTCCAGGCCGACTCCTCCGTGCCGGTCTTCCTGCTTTCGCTGAAGGCGGGCGGCACGGGACTCAACCTCACCGGGGCCGACACCGTGGTGCATTACGATCCGTGGTGGAATCCCGCCGCCGAAGCCCAGGCGACCGACCGCGCGCACCGCATCGGGCAGACGCGCGTCGTCACCAGCTACAAGCTCATCGCCGCCGGCACGGTGGAGGAAAAGGTGCTCGCCCTGCAGGAGGAGAAGCGCGCCCTGCTCGCCGATGTGTTCGAGGCCAGCGACGCGCTCTCCGCGAAACTTTCCCTCGCGGACCTGCGGTCCCTGCTCCACTAAACGGCCATGCTACGGATCCACGCCACCCCCGGCGGGCTCATCCTTGAGGAAGCAGGCCGCTTCCTGGCGCCGCGTTCGCTCACGCTCGACGCCGTCTTCTCCGCCGCCGACCCCTCCGCCGCGGTCCGCGCCGCGCTCGCCGACGCGCGACCCGCCTCGACCCCCGATCGCCTCCTCGCGCCGATTCAGTCGCAGGAGGTCTGGGCCGCGGGTGTGACCTACCTGCGCAGCAAGTCCGCCCGCATGGCCGAGTCAAAGGACGCCGGCGGCGGCAGCTTCTACGACCGGGTCTACGACGCCGAACGCCCGGAAATCTTCTTCAAGGCGACGCCGCACCGCGTCGTGGGCCCCGGTGGCGAGGTGCGCATCCGGGCCGACGGCCGCTGGAACGTCCCCGAGCCCGAGCTCACCCTCGCCATCAACGCCGCCGGCCAAATCTTCGGCTTCACGATCGGCAACGACATGAGCTCGCGGGACATCGAGGGCGAAAACCCGCTCTACCTTCCTCAGGCCAAGGTCTACGACCGAAGCGCCGCGCTGGGGCCGTGCCTCGTTGTCACCGACGCCCTACCCGGACCCGAGACGCCGATCCGCATGAGCATCCGCCGCGGCGGGCACGAGGTGTTTGCCGGCGAAACGAACGTCGGCCGCATCAAGCGCCCCCTCCCCTCGCTCGCGCAGTGGCTGTACCTCGAAAATCGCTTCCCGCAAGGGGCCTACCTGATGACGGGCACCGGCATCGTGCCGTCCGACGACTTCACGCTGCGCGCCGGCGACGAGATCCGCATCCGGATCGACCCGGTCGGCGAGCTGTTGAACCGCGTCGCGGGCTGACTCCGTCAGGGAATTCAGAACACCTGTCGCGCGGACACCCCGCGGGCCACCTCGGCGGCGAGGAAAGGTCCTTTGAAGATAAGGCCCGTGTAGACCTGCACGAGGGTCGCGCCCGCATCGAGCTTCTCGGCGGCCGCCCGCGCGCCGTCGATTCCGCCCACGCCGATGATCGGCAGCCTCCCGTGCGTCGCGCGCGCGATGTAGCGGATGATTTCCGTCGAACGTTCCCGCAGGGGAGCGCCGCTCAGTCCGCCGGCTTCATTGACGCCGGCAAAGAAGCCCGGCCGCGCCAGCGTGGTGTTGGTCGCGATGACGCCGTCGAGCCCGTGCTCGGCGATGACCGCGAGGACCGCGTCGATCTGCGCCCAACCGAGGTCCGGCGCGATCTTCAGCAGCACGGGCACATGGCGGCGGCCGTGACGCGCGACACGCTCGCGGTTCGCGGCGGTCACCGCGGCAAGTAGCTCGCGCAGGCGGGACTCGTCCTGAAGCTGCCGGAGATTCGGGGTATTGGGACTGGAGACATTAAGGACGACGTAGTCCGCGAAGTCGGCCAACCGCGCGAAACTGGCGAGGTAGTCGGAGGTCGCCTCCTCGATCGGCGTGACCTTCGACTTGCCCAGGTTGACGCCCAGCGGGATCCGGCGAGCCGCGCCCTGCGGCTGGCGGGCGAGCCGCGCCGCCATGGCTTCGGAGCCTCCGTTGTTGAAACCCATGCGGTTGATCACCGCCTCCTGCTCGGGGTACCGGAACGCGCGCGGCTTCGGATTCCCGGGCTGCGCGAGAGCGGTGACGGTGCCGACCTCGACATGCCCGAAGCCCAGCGCCGCCGCGGCGGGCCAGGCGCGCGCATCCTTGTCGAACCCGGCGGCAAGCCCCACCGCGTTGGGAAACTTCAGGCCGAACGCCTCGACCGGACGCGAGACCCGCAGGTGCGAGGCCATCGAGCGCTCCAGCGCCCAGCGCAACGGCGCGAGCCGCGCCAGCCACTCCATCGAGAGGACGCCGAGCTCATGCGCCTGCTCGGCATCGCAGCGGAACAACAGCGGCCGCACGAGGCTCTCGTAGCATTTTCCCATGGCTCCGAACGTGGGCTCGCCAGTGGACCTTGGCAAGGCCACCGAAATGGCAGAAATGCCGATTTCAGAGCGTTTTCCGCGCCTCGCGGTATCGGTCAACCGACGTAGTTTCGGGAGTCGGTTTTGTGCTTGTTTTTTGATACCTCACTCCCACGCTGCGCAAAAATTTCCTTCGGAAACTCCTGATTCCCACATGGCAAAAGCAATTTCCGCTCTCGATTGGTGCGTAGTCCGTATCGGCGATGACCACAATTGGTGGGTCGCCGAGACCAGCGACCCCGTACGTTGGGATGTCGACGGCCTCAGCATCGTCGATCCCCGCCAAGTGCAGCATCTCATCGAGCTGGTCGACCCGCTCCGTGACTACGGCTTCGACCAGGACCTCTTCGAGGCGGCCTTCATCCCGTTCCGAATCGACAAGGACCTCGGCGGCGGAAAGGTGCGGCTGAAGCGCATGAAGGAGTCGCTGTTCGACTCCGAGGAGAAGCTCTTCGCGTTGCCCGACATTCTCGACGAGGAGAACGGTCCCTTCGCCGACCTGCTCGACCACATCACGCGCTGCCGCGTGAAGATGCTCAACGACCTGTTCAAGTTCGAGTCCAAGCTCACCGTCGACGAGGTCGAGGAGGAGATCCGCGAGGACCAGAACAGCAGCTTCATCCAGGGCAAGGCCGTCCACTGCTTCACCGAGCTCACCGACATCCTCGACTATATGCCCGAGGGGTATGACAGCGACGACGAGGCCCCGGTGAAGCGCGAGGACGACACCGACGACGAGGACCTGCCCGAGGTCGACGAGGAGGACGAGGCCAAGCTCAAGAACGACGAGTCCCTAAAGTGGGACGAGGACGAGGACGGCGAGGAGTCGGAGGACGGAGAGGGAAAGAAGGAGAAGGACGAGGACTCCGATGAGGACGAGGAGTCGGAAAAATCCGACGACGAGGAGCCCCGTCCGAAGTCCAAGTCGCGCGGCAAGCGCTGACGTCGCCGCACAGGATCCGCTTCACGTGAATCACGCCTCCCGCGGAGGCGTGATTTTGTTTTTGGAGCAGAATTCCGACAAGTCCGTCGCCAAAGCGGCGCGGAAGACGTGGTCGAGTCCCGCGGGCCGCAGGTCGATCTCGGCGCAGTGCAGGGCCTGCCGCGGGAGCAGCAACCGGCTCGCGAGGGCCTCGGTCCACCCCGTGTCGATGAACTCAAGGTAAAGCCGCGCGTCGGGTCCGTAAATCTTGTCCCCCACGACGGGACGCCCGAGCCACTGCGCGTGGGCGCGGATCTGGTGCTTGCGGCCGGTGCCAAGGATTACGTCGGCCAACGTGAAGTCCCCTGCCGGGGAACAACCCAGCGGCCGGAACTCCGTCACCGCGGCCTTTCCCTCGCCGACCGGGACTACCGTCGACTTCACGAAGACCGGGCTCGTCACGTCATCGCCCAGCGGCTGATCCACCCGCACGGGCACGTCCAGCCGGCCCGTGAGGATGGCGCGATAGCGCTTGCCGATGCGCTGACGCTGCAAGGCCGTCTGCAGCCGGCTCGCCATCGCCGCATTCTTCGCGAGCACGACAATCCCGCTGGTTTCACGGTCGAGGCGGAAGATCAGGTGCACGGTGGGCAGCCCAGTATACTCCCGGAGCGCGCCGACGAGACTCGACCAGGGCCCCGCCTTCGACGGGTGGCACACCACGTCGCCGGGTTTGTCGACCACCAGGAGCTCCCCATCCTCGTGCACGATCCAGCCAGGCACCTCTTCCGGAGAGATGATCCGGACCCGCGCCGACTCCTTCGGCCGCCTAGGCCATGCACAGGCCCGCAGCGCGATGATTTCCTCCTGCCCGGCCGGATCGCTCACGGTGAAGGCGGGATTCGCCGCTTCATCACCCGCCCAGCCATACGCGCCGCGGTGGCCTTGGGCAGGAGCGCGCCGACCCCGGCGGCCAGCCGGTTGCCCGCGCCGGGAACCACGCTGACGCGGCCGGCAGCCAGCGCACGCAGCGCGCACCGGGCGACGTCATCGGGCAACATCCCCTGCTGCGCGATCGCCTCCGGCGAGCCGGCTCCGGTTCCCTGGAAAAACTCCGTACGCGTGGTGCCCGGCGAGACCGCCAGGACCCGCACGCCTGACCCGCGCAGCTCCTCGCCAAGCGCGAGTGACCAATGGAGCAGGAACGCTTTGCTCGCGCCGTAAGTCGCGCAGAACGGTGTCGGGGTATAGGCCACCACCGACGCGACGTTGATGATCGCGCCGCCGCGCCGGCGCAGCTCCGGCAGCAGCCGTGCCGTGAGGTCGACCACCGCGCGCACGTTCACGTCGATGATCTCCAATTGCCGACCCGCACCCGGCGCCGGGAACCGGCCGAAGGCGCCGACGCCGCCATTGTTCACCAAGAGCACGCGGCCCGCTGGAGCTTCGCGCTCAAGCACCTCTGCCACCCGCCCCGCCGCGCGCGCCACATCCTCCGCCTTCGAGAGGTCGCAGGGAAAATGGTGCGGCGCGCGTGCGCCCGACGGACCGCCTTCGGAGGCGGGATTACGGCGGGAAAGGTTGCAAATCAGCAGCCCCGGATGGATAGTTTGGAGCAGACGAATGAACGATTTTCCAAGACCGGAAGATCCACCCGTCACGACGGCGGAGGAAAAGGTTTGGGGAAGTTCATTCATCCGCGGAGGCCATGGAAATTTACGCGGTGACGGGAACCCTCCCGCCGCCGTTTCACCCGAAACCATACGGAGAAACATGAACAGCCAAAATACCCACGAAGTGATCGTGTCCGGCATCCACCTCGACCTCACGCCGTCCCTCAAGACGTACGTGCGGGAGAAGGCCGAACGATTGTTTCGCCACGAGGAGCGGATCATCCGCCTCCGCGTGGAGTTGGAGTGTGACCGGAGCCCCGCCGCCGGAGTGCAGTTCACGGCTAAGGGCCGCATCGAGATCCACGGGCCTGACCTGAACGCGTCGGTGCGCGCGGATGAGTGCCACAAGGCCGTCGCCATGCTGGTCGACAAGCTGGACCGCATGCTCCAACGCCGCCATCAGTTGCTCCGCGTGAAGCGTAACCATCCCCACGCCGTCGAGTTCGCCGCCGACCTCCCCAAGGCCACGGCCTGAACTCACGTCGCCCCTCTCCCGGCCCGTCGCTCCCCGCGGCGGGCCTTTTTTGCGCGAAACAAATCCGGGGCAGGAACCGCGCGGCCTTCACCCGCCGCTCCGACTCCGTCAGGGCAGCTTGGGGCGGACGGGCTGGCCAGTCTCGACGGGGTAGACGGCGGCGTGGCGGTCCAGCGCGGCCAGCATCGCGGTCATCATCCGGCGCAGGTCGGCCGGGCGCTTCGCCGCCAGGTCCGTCGACTCATAGGGATCCTCGGCGAGGTTGAAGAGCTGGTAATGCGAACCGCCGGAAACCTCCGTCGGGAAGTAATGGTAAATCACCTTCCACGCCCCTTCGCGGTAGGTGGTGAAGTAACTGGTGCGGTGCGGCGCGTGCGGGTAATGCATCAGAAACGCATCCGGCCGCGCCGGAACGGCCTTGCCCGTGAGCAGCGGCGCCAACGGGAGTCCGTCGACGACATGACCGGCGGGCACCTTCACCCCGGTGACATCAAGCACCGTCGGGAAAAGGTCCTGGACGGCTCCAAGCTGCGACTGCGTGCCACCTGCCAGGATCGGCAGGCGCGCCTGCGTGACGGCTCCGGCCGAAGGCTTCGCCCAGGCCGCGACGAACGGCACGCGCATGCCACCCTCGTAATGGGAACCCTTCTTGCCGCGCAGCGGCGCCGCGCAGGCGACCGCGTGTTCGTGCCCGAGAGGAGCGTCGGAACCGTTGTCGCCGAGGAAGAAGATCACCGTGTTCTCGGCGACCCCCAGCTTCTCCAAGTGGTCGAGCAGGTCGCCGAGCGACTTGTCCATGCCCTCGATGAGCGTCGCGAAGGCCTGCGCCGCGGCCGGCTTGCCCGAGTCGCGGTAGTGGGCGGCGAAACGTGGGTCGGAATCGAACGGCGAATGCACCGCGTAGTGGGCAAAGTTCAGGAAGAAGGGCTTGCCGGCCTTGACCGCCTCCTCGACGTGCCGATTGGCCTCAAGCGTGAGGGCATCGCTGAGGAAGGTCTCCGTGCCGTGGTACCGCTCGAGCCCGGGCACGGCGGAGTTGCTGCGCTTGCCGTTCTTACCCTGCGCGTAGTTGCGCGATCCATAATACGTGGCGGGCGCGCCGATGGAGGCGCCGCCGACGTTGACGTCGAAGCCGAGATTGCGCGGATCAGCTCCCTCGCTGTCGCGCGGCCCGAAGTGCCCCTTGCCGACGTGGATCGTACGGTAGCCGGCACCGCGCAGCAGCGAAGCCAGCGTCACGTCGCCCTTCTTCAGCCCGCGCCAATTCCACGCCGGCGGTCCCTTCGGTCCCGCATTGTCGTTGTCGGGATTGATCCAGTTGGTCGTGCGGTGCCGGGCGGCATTCTGACCGGTCGCGATCGCGATGCGCGTGGGCGAGCAGACGCTCATCGCGCAGAAGTTGCTGAAGCGGATGCCCCGCGCGGCGAGTCGCTCCAGGTTGGGCGTGCGGTAGTAGTCGTTCAGCGGATGCCGCCGCGGCCGGCCCGCGGCATCCGTCAGGAACGGCACCGACGTGTCCATCACGCCCATGTCGTCGACGAGGAAGACGACAACATTGGGCCGGGAGGAAGCCGCGTCCGCGGAGAGCGCTGCAACCGAGTGAAGGACCAAGGTCAGGCCAACGGCGGCCAATCTGGCGAAAAGGGGGAATCTCATCTGGGGCGCGGGGATCGAGTGGAGAATGTACAAATGTTCACGGCCGGCTGCGGCCGGCGGCGATGACGGCCGCGAGTTCCGTCTTCATCCGTTCGGCGACATCCGGATGCGCGGCGGCGAGGTCCTTCGACTCGCCGATGTCGCTGGCCAGGTCGAAGAGCTGGAAGGCCGGCACGGGGGTGTTCCTGAGCGGTTCCTCGACGCGCTGGTTATAGGCCTGCTTGGAATCGTGGCGCACCAGCTTCCAGTTGCCGGCGCGGTATCCGAAGTTGCCCGCCTGGCCGTTATCCTGCTGCACGAGGGACGCGCGGCCCTTGGCGCCGGAGCGGCCGATCAAAGCACCGGAGACATCGAGACTGTCGAGAAAGGCGTCAGCCGGCAGCGTCCGGCCCGCGAGCGCGGCGAAGCTCGCGGCCAGGTCGATCGTGCAGACGACCTCGTCGGAGACGCGCGGCGCGACGGCACCCCGCCAGCGCGCGATGAACGGCGTGCGCGTGCCGCCCTCGAAGACGCTGTATTTGCCGCCGCGTAGCGCCCCCCCCGCGCGGTGATCGCCCCGTTTCTCGAGCGCGAAGTCCACGTAGCCGTCGTCCATCACCGGCCCGTTGTCGGAGCACAGCACGACGAGGGTGTTCTCCGCGAGCCCGAGGCGGTCGAGCGCCCGCATCAGCTCACCCACGCACCAGTCGAACTGCAGGATGGAATCGCCGCGCGGCCCGAGGCCCGACTTCCCCTGGAAGCGCTCGTGCGGTACGCGTGGCACGTGGGGGTCGTGCGAGGCGAAGAAGAGGAAGAACGGCCGGTCGCGGTCGGCGGCGAGCCACGCGACCGACTTCTCGATCCACCGGTCGGCCAGGTCCTCGTCGCGGAACCGGGCGGCGCGGCCGCCGGTGTAGAATCCGATCCGGCTGATGCCGTTATGGATCGTGTGGTTATGACCGTGGGACCAGTCCATCTTCAGCGTGTTGCGGTGGGAGACGCCGGTCGGGTGCTCCCCGGGCGGCGGTTTGTCGCCGACCCAGAGCGGGTCCTTGGGGTCGAGTCCCGCGACGCGGTCGTTCTCGACGAAGACCTGCGGCACGCGGTCGTTGGTGGTCGGAAGGAGGAAGTTGTAATCGAAGCCCAGTTCGCGCGGTCCGGGCTTGAGGGCGCCGTTCCAATCGGGTCCCGGAGGAGCGCCGAGGCCAAGGTGCCACTTGCCGACGACGGCGGTGCGGTAGCCCGCGGCCTTGAGCACCGAAGCGATCGTCGGCTGGTCGGCGGGGACGACAAGCGGGCTGTTGGGCGGGGCGATGCCCGTGCCCTTGCGGCGGAAGGCGTAGGTCCCGGTGAGGAACGAGTAGCGTGTCGGCGTGCAGGTGGAGCCGGAGCAATAGCCGCTCGTGAAGCGCACGCCCTCGGCGGCGAGCCGGTCGATGTTGGGCGTAACGAGCGCCTTGGAGCCGTAGGCGGAAACGTCCCCGTAACCGAGGTCGTCGGCCATGATGACGATGAAATTGGGTCGGGCGGCGAGGACCGCCGGCACGATGAACAGCAAACAAGCCGCGCGCAGCGCGCGCGAAAACGCGGGGTGGGTCATGGGGAAAGGGAAGAAACCGACCCGGCCCGGGGCTTGGGCCGGGTACGCCGGAGCGGCGCCCGAACGATTCAGGCCTCGACGCCGAATTTCTCCAGCAGGCGCTGGAGGTCCTCGTTGCCGCGGTACTCGATCACGATCCGGCCCTTCTTCGGCGTATGCAGGATGGCGACGCGCGCGCCGAGGTGGGAGCCGAGGCGCTTCTCGATGCCGGTGACGGTCGCGGCGTCCTTCGCGGTGAGGCCGGCCTTGGCCCGAGGGGCCGTACCCGCGGCGGCGCCGGCGGACTTGGCGTTGAGCGCAAGCTTCTCAGTGACGCGCACGCTGAGTCCCTCCTCGATGATGCGACGCGCGAGGACGAGGCGGCTCGGGGCGTCCTGGACGCCAAGCAGGACCTTGGCGTGGCCCACGCTGAGAAGGTTCTTGGCGATGTAACCCTGGATCTCGCCGTCGAGAGCGAGCAGGCGCAGGCTGTTTGCGACGGAGGCGCGACCCTTGCCGACGCGTTCCGCGGCGGTCTCCTGGGTGAGGTCGAAGTCGCGGATGAGACTGGCATAACCCTGGGCCTCCTCGATCGCGTTGAGGCCCTCCCGCTGCAGGTTCTCGATGAGACCGAGGGCGGCCGAGGAAGCGTTACTGGCCTCGACGACGCGGGCCGGAATGGCGCGGATTTTGAGCGCCTGGAACGCGCGCCAGCGACGCTCACCGGCGATGAGCTGGAAGCGCTCGCCCACCTTGCGCACGACCACCGGTTGGAGCAGGCCCTCGGAGCGGATGCTCTCGGCCAGCTCGCTCAGGTGCTCCGGGGCGATCTCCTTGCGGGCCTGGTAGGGACTCGGGTCGATCAGATTGACCGCGACCTCCTGGAAACCGGGAGCCGCGGGGGCGGACGGGGTCGGCGCCGTCGGGGCGGAAGCGGATGCCTTGGGCGCAGGAGCGGGCGCGACCTTGGCCGCCGCCGGGGCCACGGTGGCGGCCGGGACGGCCGACGGGGCGGTGGTGACGACAGGCTTGGAAGCGGCGATCAGGCCACCGAGGCCACGACCGAGACGGGATTTTTGGGGTGCCGGCATGGGTGCTATTTTCCTCCCGGAATGAAGAGCGTCTGACCGACGGTGATGCGAGAAGGATCTGAAAGGCGATTGGCGTTGATGATGTCCTGCTGCCGGGCCCCGGTCTTCCGCGCGATGGTCGCAAGGGTGTCGCCCTTCTGGACGGTGTAACTCACGCCCTCCTTCGGGTAATCCTCGCCGAACCCACCGCTTCCACTTCCCTTCCCTCCTCCTTTGGTGACCGAGTCGAGAGCGGCGTTGGTTTGCTTCGCGAGCTTCTCCATCTGCCCTGCCACCTGCTGGAGCGTCTCCGTCTTCGACGCGGCGATTGCGGCACGCAGGTCACGATTCAAATCGGCGAGTGCCTCCTTGAACTGGGCGGTCGCCACACCGGCCTTATCGACCGCGGCCGACTTCCGCCGTAGCTCAGCATTCTCGCGCTCCAGCTGCTCCAGCCGGAGCGACAACTCGGCCACCTTCTGCGATAGACCGCGCACGTCTTCGCGGAGGTTGGCGATCTCGACCTGGATTCCCTGCCCGAAGGCGGCAGGGAACACCGCGAGCGTAATCAGGAGTCTCCACATGGCGGCGCAGCTTGGCCGACCGGATCTTGAAAACAAGCGGCATTCCCCTCCGATCCATGGGCCCTCGGTTGCGCCGGAAATCTACTCTGCGCTCGCGTCGACGCCGCCCGGCCCCCTAGCCGCCCCGAGGGGGCGCGGCCGGAATCCGGGGTGAAATCGGCCGCCGGTTTGCTCCCCGAGGCGCTGCTTCAGCCGAGCTCCGCCATGGACACCGCGGTGATGAAAGAGTGGTACCCCGCCTGTGCCGTATGCCCAAAGGCTCGTGACCTTTTTAAGTTAAGGTGGGCGCCCCCGTCGCATCTCCTGCCTTCCGATTTACGGCCTGGCATTCCTCGCGCCGGTTCCGGCTCCCGCAATTATCCTAAGGTAAAGAGCAGTTATTGAAAGCACCTCGAACACCGCAGGGTACCACCTCCAACCTAGTCCGGTCACCGGCGCCGTCAAACGGCGTTTTCCCGCTTCTTCCGCGACAGACTTTAAATGTCGATCACGTCATCACGAGGCTTCTCCCGCTTTGGCGGCCGAGGCGGCTGGCGGCGCCCCCGCAGGAAGAGGCTGAGCAGGAGGTTGGTGGAACTCACCACGAGCGATCCGCCCACGGCCGGCCAGAAGCCGGCGACGTGAAAGCCCTCGACGAGCCGGCCCACGAGCAGGAACAACAAGGCGTTGATCACCACCACGCCCAGGCCCAAGGTCACCAGAATGAACGGCAGCGTGAACAGCAGGAGCAGCGGGCGGAGCACCGCGTTGAACAGGCTCAGCAGCACGACCACCACGACGAGCGTGGCACCGCCGTCACAGCGGATGCCCGGCACAATCCGCGTCGCGATCAGGACGCCGAGCGCCAGGAACAGCCACCGCGCGAGCAGGTTCAGGATTGAGGGCGGCATGGCTTGAAAGGCCACCGTCCGCGTCGCCAACCCGCCGGGCAATGAAAATCCTGATCCTGCAGGACTACCTCCGCAGCGGCGGGACCGAGCGGCAATGCGTGCTGCTCGCCAACGCGTTTGCCGCGGCCGGCCACGCCGTCACCCTCCTGACCTTCCGGCCCGGCGGCGCGCTCGCGGGCACCGTCGGACCCGCGGTACGGCGCGTGACACTGCAGCCCTTTGACCTCAGGCTCGACTGGTTCGCTCCCGGTCTTGTCACCGCCGTCCGCGCGGCAGCCCCCGACGGGGTGCTCTGCCTCGGGCGCATGGCCAATTGCCACGGCTGGCGCCTTACGAAAACCGCAATCGTGGTCGCCACCATGCGCACGGGGAAATCGCTGCCCGCTTGGTTCCGCCGCACCCTGCGCGCGGCCGCCGGCGTGGTGGCCAACAGCGCCGAGGCCCGCGCTACCATCGTCGCCACCGCCGGGGTGCCCGCCGCGAGGGTCACGGTCATCCACAACTCCCTCGTCTTCCCCGCCGAGGCCGGCGCCCAGCGGAACCACGAGCTGCGCGCGCAGCACGGGGCCGGCCCCGGGACCACGGTGCTGCTGAACGTCGCGATGTTCCGCCCGGAGAAGAACCAACGCGAGTTGCTCGAGATCGCGGCCGGATTACCCGCTTCAGCCGACTGGCAGCTGTGGCTCGCCGGCGATGGTCCCGCCCGCGCCGCCTGCGAGGCGCGGGCAAGGGAACTCGGGCCGCTTGCGGGCCGGATGCGCTTCCTCGGTTTCCACGCCAATCCGGCTCCCCTTTACGCCGCAGCGGACGTCGCGGTGCATGCCTCCTGGAGCGAGGCGTTGTCCAATTTCCTCATCGAGGCGCAGGCCCACGGGCTGCCGGCAGTCGCCGCCGAGGCCCAGGGCATCCGCGAGTGCTTCCTTCCCGGGGAAACGGGCTGGGAGATTCCCCGAGGCGACCATGACGCGTTCCGTTCGGCGATCTCGCGGCTGATCGCAGAACCTTCGGCCGAACGCGCCCGGCGCTCCGCCGCCGCCCGGGAGTTCGCGCGGGGCCGGTTCGAACCGACCCGGCAGGTCGACGCCTACCTCAAACTCTTCGCGCGCCTCACCACGCCCGCGTCATCATGACCCAGAAGCAGCGCACCGACCTGATCGAACGCTACATCCGCGAACACAAGTACGCCGACCTGCACTCGCTCGCGAGCCGCTTCGGGGGGTCCCTGTCCACCGTGCGCCGGGCGCTCGACCAGCTCGAAACCCGGGGGATCGTCCGCCGCCACCACGGCGGCGCCTCGCTGGTGGAGACCGACGCGCTGGCGGCGGAGAACGACTTCATCGCGCGCATCCAGCGCCAGGCCGACCGCAAGTTCGCCATCGCCAGCCTGATCGCGGAGCAGGTCCGCCCCGGCACGACCGTGATCCTCGACGGCGGCACCACGACCCTTGCGGTCGCGCGGCTGCTGGTGAACAAGCGCGTGCAGGTCATCACCAACTCGCTCCCCGTCGCCAGCCTGTTCGGCGAGGTCGGATCCCATGAGGCCATCATCACCGGCGGCAGCATCCTCGGCCGGCTCGGCACGCTGGTCGGTCCGCTCTGCGAGGCGGCCCTGGAGCAGATCCACGCCGACGTCGCGATCCTGGGTGGGACCGGCGTCACCGAGCGCGGCGTCTGGAACCACCACGGACTCATCATCGCCGCGCAGCGCCGGATGATCGCGGCGGCGGAGCGGACGATCTTCGCCCTCGACGCGTCCAAGTTCGGGCGCAAGGCGCTCAGCCTCACCGCACCCTTCGGGCCTCGGATCAACATCGTCACCGACACCCCGCCGGCACCCGAAGTGACCAACGCCATCGCCGACGCCGGCGCGAGCCTCACGCTCGCGGGCGCCTGAGGGCGCCGGAACCGACGACGCCGGCACCGGGCGCGGCCGGTTGCTTTCGCGCGGGGCCTCCCCTTTGTACCCGCGTGCCCGCCGCCACCGCCGCCGACCGCCATGACCGTATCCGCCTCCGCGGCGTGCGGCAGAACAACCTGAAGGGCTTCGACCTCGACCTGCCGCTCGGCCAGCTCGTGGTCGTCACGGGCCTGAGCGGCTCGGGCAAGTCGTCGCTTGTCTTCGACACGCTGCACGCCGAGGGCCAGCGCCGCTACGTCGAGACCTTCAGCGCGTACACGCGGCAGTTCCTCGACCTGCTCGACAAGCCGAAGGTTGATTCGATCGAGAACATCCGCCCCTCGATCGCGATCGAGCAGCGCAACACGGTGAAGACCTCGCGCTCCACCGTGGGAACGATGACGGAGCTCACCGACTTCGCGAAGGTGTGGTTCAGCCACGTGGCCGCGTGCTTCGATCCCGCGACCGGCGAACCGGTCGAGGACGACAACCCCGGCACGATCTGGCGCAAGGCCGCGGAAACGCTGGCCGGAGCCGCCGTGGTCGTCGCCTTCCGGGTCGAACGTCCCGGCAACCTCGCTTGGCCGGAGATACTCGCGAGCCTCGCCGGCCAGTCCTACGTGCGCGTGCTGCTGGAGGAGACCGACATGTCGGACGGCGCGCCCGCGCTCCTCTCCGCGCACCGCATCGATGCGCTCCGGGCGGACCCCGCGCCGTTGTCGGAAGCGACGCGCCTCTTCGTGGCCCAGGACCGGCTCACGGTCGGACCCGAGGCCGAACGGCGTTTCCGCGAGGCGGTGGAGACGGCGCTGCACTTCGGCCGCGGCGAGGTTCACCTGTTCCGCGATGCGGGCGAAGGTCGCTTCGTGCCGGCCGGTCACCACTCGCGTGGCTTGCACTCACCCGCGACGGGGCGGGTGTTCCGGCCCGCGACGCCGGCGCTTTTCTCGTTCAACTCGCCGCTCGGCGCCTGCCCGAAGTGCCGCGGCTTCGGCCGCGTCATCGAACTCGACACGCGCCTGGCGATCCCGGACCAGACCCTCTCGATCGACGACGGCGCCATCCGCTGCTGGGAAAGCGAGGTCTACGGGGACTCTAAGCGCGACCTGCTGGCCTTCGCCCGAAAGCGGCGCATCCCGACAAACGTGCCGTTCGCCGAACTCAGCGAGGAGCACCGGCGGTTCATCATCGAGGGCGAGCCCGGCTACGGTGAGGAGAATGGCCGCACGTGGCCGGACTACTGGTACGGCCTGAACGGCTTCTTCCGCTGGCTCGAACGAAGCACCTACAAGATGCACGTGCGGGTCTTCCTCTCCCGCTACCGCGCGTACAACCCCTGCCCCGAGTGCGGTGGCGCGCGCCTCCAGCCGGAGTCGCTCTGTTGGAAATGGCAGCGTCGCACGCTGCCAGAGCTGTACCAGCTTCCGGTCGGGGAGCTGAGGGCGCTCCTGGAGCGTCCGGACGCCGTCCCGCGCGCCGAAGCCGCCGCGCACAGCGCCTCGCTCGCGTTGGAATCGATGCTGACGCGCCTGCGTTACCTAGAGCAGGTCGGCCTCGGACACCTCACGCTCGACCGACCCTCGCGCACGCTCTCCGGCGGCGAGGTCGAGCGGGTCAACCTCACGAGCTGCCTCGGAACCTCGCTGGTCGACACGCTGTTTGTGCTCGATGAGCCCAGCGTCGGCCTGCACCCGCGCGACGTCGACCGCCTGATCGGGATCATGCGTTCGCTCACCGCCGCGGGGAACACGGTCGTGGTGGTCGAGCACGACGAGGCCGTGATCCGCGCCGCCGACCACGTGGTCGAGATCGGCCCCGGCCCCGGCAGCCGGGGCGGCAAGGTTGTTTTCGAGGGCCCGGTGCCCGCCCTGCTGGCGTCGGCGCCCAGCCTCACCGGCGCGTACCTGTCGGGCCGCGAAACCATCCCCGTGCCGAGGATCCGCCGTGCGGTTCCGGCCCAGCATCCTTCGCTGCACGTTGAGCGCGCCACGAAGCACAACGTGA
>JACCDP010644382.1_pt1 | contig 46176 bp, 31 predicted proteins | sample 7445841 | NCBI WGS metagenome assembly JACCDP01 (sample SAMN15323441, study PRJNA562643) | freshwater metagenome | isolation source: river surface water | place: USA:Blue River Watershed | collected 2017-08-17
GCGCGGGCCGATGGAAGGCCCGTAACGAGTGAACAACGAAGCTCTTGCGGAAGAAGACGCAGCCAGCACGACCGATCCAATTGAATTGTTCCGGCCAAGCCGGAACGATTCAGTTGGGAGGAAAGGGATGGCGTCGCGGATTCTTTCGCAAGACGAGGCGAGAGCGAGGCGCGGGCCGATAGAAGGCCCGTAACGAGTGAACAACGAAGCTCTTGCGGAAGAAGACGCAGCCAGCACAACCGATCCAATTGAATCGTTCCGGCCAAGCCGGAACGGCTCGGGCTTCCCCGTGGATTCCGACCTGTCTTCGCGCAGGCCTTCGGATAAATCCCGGTGATCACCCGCCCGATTCAAGGGCTACTCTGTGAATTCAACCTCAGTGACCCTCTGCATCCGAGGACTCACTGAAGGTGATCGGCCAGTCCCGAAGGGCTCCGCCTTGTTTCCTTGTTTCCAAGTGCTCACTGATTTTCCACATCCATGAATCGTCCCTCTAACCGTTTCAGACCCCGGTCTTGGACCGGCTGGCTTGCCGCGGGTTTGCTCACGGCCCAGATCCAGCGCGCCGAGATCGTCACCCCTGCGGCTGTCCAACGGTTGGCCGGATCGGTCCGTGACCGACATCCAGGCCTGCAAGCGCTGGAAATGCGCGCCGGTGCCGCCCAGGCCCAAGCCGAGGGCACTCGACGTTGGGCCGACCCCACCCTTCGCGCCGGAGGGGTGGGATTCACCTCCCGAGGACCACTGGCCTCAGAAGAAGGAGATATCGCCCTGGGAGTCACCCAAACGCTGCCCGTGTTCGGCAAGGAAGCCGCTGCCCGAGCGGTCGCTGAGGCTGAGTCCAAGACCGCCCGAGAAACGGCGGAGGCCCGATTCCAGATGCTCAAGCGGGACCTCATGGAACGCCTCCTGCAATCGGCCTTGCTGAATCGCACCCTGGAACTGGCCGAAGCCGATCGAGTCTGGTGGCAACGAATCCTCAACACTTGGGAAGCGCAACAAGCTTCCGGGAAGGTTTCAGCCACACAACTCCTCCAACTGCGCAACGAAGTCTCCAAGGCTGAAACCCGAGTCCGTTTGCAACAAATCGACACCCAGGATGCCGCCGCCCGCATCAATCGAATCCTGGGCCGTTCCATGGATGACGCCATCGGGCAGTGGGAACTCCCGCGCAAAGCCTCGCCCATTGTCTATCAACCCCAGTGGTCACGGCATGCTCTGGCGGCTGAACCCCGGCTTCGAATGGCCCGGAAATCCAGCGAGGAGGCCGCCGCCCGGGTCGAAGGCACCCGTCGATCGCAGAGACCCAACCTCTCGCTCGGACTGGATTCCCGCCAATATTCCGGAGATGGAGGACTGAGAAACGGTTCGGCCACCCTCTCGCTGTCGCTCCCCTGGTTCAACGGTGACCGATACCGCAACGACCTCACCCGAGATCGCCTTCGATTCGAAGCCTCACGTCGCGAAGTGGCCGATTTGGAAGCAGACGTCACTCTGGAGATCCACCACTGGGTCACCCGGGTAGAAAATGCCCGCATCCGGGCTGAACTGGCCGAGGAAACCCTCTTGCCCCGTATTCAAGCCGCCCTGGACACCTCGATGGCTTCCTTCAGCGCCGGCACAGCCGGACTGAGGGATACCCTGGATCTCCGACGCCAATGGCTCGAGGCCCAATCCAGTCACGCCACCGCCGTCGCTGAACAATGGTCGGCCATCGCTGAGCTCCTGCTGATCTGCGGATGGACCGACCTCCCGCAATCCTCCCAACCCGCCCCTTCAATTTCCTCCCCCGCACCATGAACACCTCCCGAATCCTGATCTTGGCCGCCTTTGTTGCGGGTGCCTTCGCCGGTGCTGCAGTCATCGGTTTCAGCACTCATTCACACGACGCTGAAGCCGTCCAGAAACCATCGGGTCCGACCGGTCAAAGAAACATCCGGTTTTATCAATCGCCGATGCACCCCTGGATCCGATCGGACCAGCCGGGTCGATGCACGATCTGCGGCATGGAGCTCACCCCAGTATACGAGGGTGAATCCGGCGTGGCGGCCGGGGAATCCACCGTGGTTCTGGGCACCAACACCATCCAATTGATCCACCTCGAAACCAGCGAGGTCACCGAAGCCCCCTTGGTGCGCAGTCTTCGGCTCTCAGGCACCATCGATGACAACGACATACGCCACCGGGTGATCTCCGCCCCCGTGGCAGGCCGAATTGAGCGTCTTTCGGTGAACTCGCTGGGTCAGGAAATCCGGGCTGGCGACGCCCTTTTGACCATCTATTCCCCCAGCCTGCTCACTGCCGAGCGCGAGTATGTGGCCTTGGCGACGCAACCCCGATCACCCGGAGCCAGTGCATCGAACGATTTGGCTCCCATCCTTGCGTCCGCCCGCCAGCGATTGCTTCAAATGGGTCTGACCGCCTCCCAGATCGATGCGCTCCCAAACAAGCCACCAGGCAGCATCAGCAGCGAACTTCTGGTTCCTGCAGATGGAACGGTGGTGCTCAAACAGGTGTACGAAGGCCAGTACGTCACCGAGGGGGAGCGGCTTTTTGAGACGGCCGATTTCTCCACCATGTGGGTGCAACTCAATGCCTACGAATCCGATCGCCCTTGGCTGAAGCTGGGTCAGCAAGTCCGCATGACCACACCGTCTTGGAATGGCGGCGTGATCACAGGTCGTGTCGAGTTCATCGATCCCAATTTCGACCCCATGACCCGCAGCAGCCGGGTGCGGGTGGAAGTCCCCAATCCATGGGTCGAGAACGCAACGGGTCTTCGAAGACGTCTGCTGCATCGGGTCACGGCGACGGCCGAGATCGCCTGCACCGAAACAGCCCGAACGGTCCCCCGCAGCGCCCTCCTTTGGAATGGTCGAAGGCCGATGGTCTATCTCAGCCTGGGAGGTGGCGCTTATGAACCCCGCTTCGTCCGCATCGGCCGCATAGGAGATGGATTGGCCGAAGTCCTCGAAGGATTGAAGGTGGGAGAACGCGTGGTGACTCAGGCGGCCTTCCTCATCGACGCACAATCCCAACTCCAAAGTGGCAATGACTCTGCACCGCCAGAAACCATTTCAAAACCGGCCTCCCAGACCCGTTCGGCTGCGGCGCCAGCGCTGGAGGAATTCCTCCAACTCTCCGCAGACATGGCTGAAGCCCTTGCCGCTGATCAACTGCAGGCCTTTCGGCAAGTTCTCGTCCAGTTCCCTGCGCGACACGAGGCCTTGGTTCGCTGGATCCAAGAGCCCGGACAGGAACTTCCGGAGGCTCTCCTGAAATCCATCCACGCCCTGGGCACTTCAAAGAACCCCGCGGCTCAATCCAGTCTGGGTGAGGCCCGGAAATGGTTTCTGGACCCGTCCCGAGTCAGCGTGGAATTGGCACGCTGGACCCATCGCCAAGGATGGGATTCCGGCGTCCGAACCTTCGAATGTCCCATGGTGGATCGAGCCATCCCTTCGGGACCCAAACGGGCAGGATGGCTGCAAAAACGCCCTGAAGTCCGCAATCCGTTCTTTGGAGCCGAGATGCTCGACTGTGGACTCGAACTGAAGGAGAAGCCGTGATCCGCCACCTCATCGAGGCGTCCCTCCGGCAGCGTTTCCTGGTGCTCTGTGGAACCCTGCTCCTGGTCGCGCTGGGAGTGCGTGCCGTGTACCGGACCCCCGTCGACGCCATTCCTGACCTGAGTGAAAACCAAGTCACGGTCTTTGCCGATTGGGCCGGCCGCGGCGCCCAGGAAGTTGAGGACCAAATCACCTACCCCCTGTCGGCCAACCTGCAAGGCCTCGCCGGGGTTCGCAGCGTTCGAGCGACCAGCATGACGGGCTTTTCCCTCATCACCGTCTTGTTCGAAGACGCCATCGACAATTACTTCGCCCGCACGCGGGTGCTGGAACGCTTGAATCAAATTGGCGGCACCCTGCCTTCGGGTGTGGTGCCTCAATTGGGACCGGACGCCTCCGGCCTGGGTTGGGTGTATCAGTATTACCTCGAGGTGGATCCGACCCAGGCTCCGGAAGGCGGATACGACCTCGGTCGACTGCGCAGCATCCAGGATTGGCTCATTCGCTACCCGCTGCAGTCGATTCCCGGTGTGGCCGAGGTCGCTTCCATCGGCGGATTCGTCCGACAATACCAGATCGAGGTGTCGCCCGACAAACTGCGCGCCGTGGGCCTCCCCTTGGGACGGGTTCTTGAGGCTGTCGGCAAGGCCAACATCAACGTGGGAGGCAAGGTCATCGAAGAGAACGGGCGCGAATTCGTGGTCCGCGGTGTCGGACTGATTCGGGGCATCGAGGATCTGGAACAGGTGGTCTTGGCCGAAACCAACAACGTACCGGTGCTGCTGCGGGAGGTGGCTCACATCCGCTTGGGTGGGGATTTCCGAAGGGGTGCCCTGGATGTCGATGGGCAAGAGCGAGTAGGAGGCGTCATCATCATGCGCACCGGCGAAAATGCCCGGGAAGTCATTCGGCGCACACGGGAACGCATCGCCCAACTCGAACCGAGCCTCCCACCCGGAATTTCCATCCGACCCTTCTACGATCGGAGCGATCTCATCGACCGAACCCTCGACACCCTCCAGCATGCGCTCTGGGAAGAGGTGATCCTGGTCACCCTCGCGCACATCCTCTTCCTCTGGCACTTCCGAAGCATCGTCATCGTCACCCTGCCCCTGCCCCTGTCCATCCTCACAGCCTTCCTGCTCATGCAGCAGTTCGGCATCTCTTCCAACATCATGTCGCTGACCGGCATAGCCATCGCCATTGGCGTCTTGGTCGACGCCGCCATCGTGATGACCGAGAACGTGATTCGGCACGCTGAAGAGGCCGAAGAGTCCAAGCAACGGGCCGGCTTGGGAGAACGTCTCTCGCTGGCCGAAACCCTCCGGGTCACGCGAGAGGCCTCCATTCAAGTGGGCCGGCCGGTCTTCTTCGCCATGGCCATCATCATTTTGGCCTTTGTGCCGGTCTTCGCGTTGACCGGTCAGGAGGGCAAACTGTTCCACCCACTGGCCTTCACCAAGACCTTCGCGATGGTCGGCTCCACCTTTCTGGCCATGACCCTCGTGCCGGTTCTTTGCTCTTTTCTGGTGCGAGGTCCCTTCCACCGCGAGGCGGACCATTTCGTCATGCGATGGCTGTTGCGCCTCTACGATCCTTTGCTCTCTCAGGCTTTGGTCTGGCGCAAGACGGTCCTCACCGCGGCGGCATCGATTCTCGCACTGGCTTTGGTTCTGGCCTTCGGATTGCCCCGCAGCTGGATCCAGAGGCTCGAATCGGCCGGTTGGACCTCCGTGGCCCGACTCGGCCAGGGAATGGGAAGCGAATTCATGCCTCCGCTCAACGAAGGGAGTCTCCTCTTCATGCCAGTCCTCTTGCCCGGCACCTCGCTGACCCAGGTGAAGGAAATCATGAGCTGGCAAGATCGCGTCATCCGATCCCTCCCGGAAGTCCAGACCGTGGCCGGAAAACTGGGCCGCTTTGAAAGCGCCACCGATCCGGCTCCTGTGGAGATGATCGAGACCACCATCACCCTGAAGCCCGAGTGGATTTCCACCAACCGCCTGTGGCTCGGGGTCGTTCCGATACCGACGGTGATCCGCAATCCCGAGTGGCGAGCGGACGTGACAACCCGGGACCTCATCGCCGAATTGAGCCGAAGGCTCAGCGAGGTTCCGGGTTATGTGCCGGGGTTCCTTCAACCCATCGAGAACCGCATCCTCATGCTGAGCACCGGCATCCGCGCCCAGTTGGGAATCAAAGTTTTCGGAGACTCGCTGGAAGAACTCCAGCGCAAGGCCTTCGACGTCGAACGGGTGGTGCGATCGATTCCCGGAGCCGTCGGAGTGGCCGCCAGCCGCGTGCAAGGGAAACCCTATGTCGAAATCGAGGTCGACCGCACCCAAGCCGCCCGTTTTGGCCTCAACGCACGTGATGTGCTCGACGTGGTCGAATCCGGGATCGGCGGATCGGTGGTGGGTACCGCCATCGAGGGGCGAGCCCGCTTGCCCATCCAAGTCCGCTTGGAAGCTTCACAGCGCGACGACATCGACCGTCTGGGGGAAATCCTCATCCCCACTGCCAACGGAACCCCCGTCCCACTGGCCCTCGTGGCCCGAATCCACCGCACCGACGGACCCGGCGAAATCGCCAGCGAAAACGGACGCCTCCGAGTCTTCGTCCAAGCCAACGTCCAAGACCGGGATCTCGGCTCCTTTGTGACCGAGGTCAAAGATCGCATGGATCGCGACATCGTCCCCACCCTTGGCAGAGGCATGACCCTGGACTACTCGGGCGAATTTGAGAACCAACTCCGGGCTGCCCGAACCTTGCGCCAGATCGTACCGACGGTCTTGGTCATCATTTTCCTGCTCCTCTACCTTGTTTATCGATCGGCCATCGAAGCAGCCCACGTCCTGCTTGCCGTCCCATTTGCCCTTTCCGGAGGTGTGTTCCTGCAATGGGCCCTTGGCTGGCATTTCAGCGTGGCTGTCTGGGTCGGATACATCGCGTTGTTCGGAACGGCCATCCAGACCGGAGTGGTCATGGTGGTGTATCTCGAAGAAACCCTCGCCGCCCGTCGAGCAGCCCTGGGAGACCGATTCACCCGCGATGACCTCATCCAAGCTGTCAAAGATGGAGCCCGACTCCGACTCCGGCCCAAAGTCATGACCGTCGCCACCATCGTGGCATCCCTCCTGCCCATCTTCTGGAGCCACCGGACCGGAGCCGAAGTCATGAAGCCCCTGGCCACCCCCGTCATCGGCGGCATGGTCAGCAGCCTCCTGCACATCCTCATTGTCACCCCAATCCTCTTCGTCCTCATCCGCGAACGCGAATTCCGGAAACACCTCTGACCAAAAAATTAAAACCCGCAGCGGATCGAGATCGAAGCCAACTCTATGCCACCCGGAGGAGCCCGCCAAAAACCGCAACGGAGGTGCCGTCACGACCACGGCTAGGGACGTTCTGGGGTCTGCGGCGTTCCTTCAGAACGCTCCGGTTGTACGCCTCACCTCCCCAGAGCCTTCCTGCGCATCCACGAAGCGGCAGCGGGATCGGGCCGGAGCGAGCATAGGAACGTCGACATCCTGATTCCCATCGCGCGACAGCGCGAAAGTCGAGCCTGTCCCCACGTTCCCTGCGAGCGCAGGACCGATCCCGCGGAGCCCCGTCGAGACGCTGATCCCCAGCGCCAGCCCCGGCACTCGGCCACCGCAAAACAGACCACCCGGGTGTCTGCAGCGTTCCTTCAGAACGCTCCGATTGTGCACCATACCCGGGGTTTCACCCCGGGCTGGTATGCGGTGCCCCGTTGCGGCACCCCGAACGCCTCACCTTCCTGCGAGCCTTCCCGCGCCCCCACGAAGCGGCAGCGGGATCGGTCCGCAGCGAGCACAGGAACGTCGACACCCTGATTCCTGTCGCGCGACAGCGCGAAAGCCGAGCCTGTCCCCACGTTCCCTGCAAGCGCAGGACCGATCCCGCGGAGCCCACTTTCTTTGGAATCCGCGATTGCGGCTTGCTGCCCGATTTTCCAAGGGGCAGTCTCGACCCAACCAAGCGTATGGCTGAACTAATTGGAAATTTGCTCGTCGCCCAGTCCGGCGGCCCCACCAGCGTCATCAACGCCTCCATTGCCGGTGTGATCACCGAAGCCGGTCACCACGAGTGCATCGAGGAGATTTTCGGCGGCCAAAACGGCATCCTGGGCATCCTCAATGAAGAGTTGATCGACATCAACGACGAGCGATCCAAGTCGATCGAAGGCCTTCGCAGCACGCCCGCCGCCGCATTGGGCACCTGCCGCTACAAGATCGACTTCAAGAAAAAGCCCGAAAAAGCCGCCAAAGACATGGACCGCCTGTTCGAAGTCTTTGCGGCCCACAACATCCGCTACTTCTTCTACGCCGGCGGCAACGACTCCCAGGACACCGCGCACAAAATCCACCTCGAAGCCGTCAAGCGCGGCTATGACATGCGCGTGATGGGTGTGCCCAAGACCATCGACAACGACCTTCCGGCCACCGACCACTGCCCCGGCTATGGTTCAGTGATCAAATACAACTCGGCCACCGTCATGGAAATCGGCTTCGACGTGGGGTCCATGGCCACCGATGACGGCTCCTGCTGCATCGTTGAAGTCATGGGCCGCGCCGCCGGATGGATTGCCGCAGGCACCGTTCTGGCCAAGCAGGGCAATCCGGCCAATCCGCCGCACATCATCGTGCTGCCAGAAATCCCCCTCAACGAAGCCAGCTTCCTGAACCGCGTGAAGGAAGTCGTCGCCGAACAGAAGTACTGCATCGTGGTTTGCGGCGAAGGCGTGAAGAACGAGGCTGGCGAAGAAATCGGTGCCGACAAGACCCGCCTCGACGCCTTCGGGCACCCAGTCCTTTCCGGCGCAGCCGACGCTCTGGCTTCCATCGTCCAGGGCAAACTCAACCTCAAGACCCGCACCGTGAAGCTCGGATACGCCCAGCGTGCCGCGGCCCACTACGCCAGCCTCACCGATGCCGACGAAGCCTTCGCCTGTGGTTCCGCCGCGGTCCGCTCGGCTGTCTCCGGCAAGTCTGGCCTGATGCCCAAGATCGTCCGCCTGTCCTCCAGCCCCTACCGCTGGGAAATCCAGCTCGAGCCCTTGGAGAACATCGCCAACGTCGAGCACTTCATTCCGCGCGACTGGATCAGCGAAGACGGATTCATGCCGAACGAGAAGTTCGTCGAATACGCGGCCCCGCTGATCGAAGGCCAGGTTGTTGTTCCCCAAAAGAACGGACTCCCGGCTTACACGGTCCTGGCCAAGAGCCCGGTCGAGAAGAAACTCGCGCCCCGCGTCTAGTTCATCCCGCGCTGCCGGGCGACAAATCGCTCGAAAGCCTCAAACCGCCGAACGGATCACACCGATCCCTCGGCGGTTTTTCGTTTCAAGATCCAACGCCGGTGACAAACCCACCCACTCATGACACGGCGATTCATTGCAGTTTTGGCGTATTGGGCGTTGGATCTCCCCGCGCATGAGTTCGCAACCCACCTCTCGCAACCTCTCACTCGGAAAAGCCAATGGGCCGAGACGCCATTTTGCCTCGGACAACTACGCGGGAATCACTCCCGAAGCCTGGGCGGCCATCGCCGAGGCCAATCAAGACCACGAACCGGCCTACGGGAACGACCGATGGACCCAGGCAGCCACCGACCGGATCCGGGACTTGTTTGAGACGCCGTGCGAAGTCTTCTTTGTGTTCAACGGCACCGCTGCCAATTCCCTGGCCCTCTCGGCCTGCTGCCAAAGCTATCACAGCGTCCTTTGCCATGAGGTGGCCCATGTCGAGAAGGACGAATGCGGCGCTCCGGAGTTCTTCAGCAATGGATCCAAACTGCTTCTGCTGCCTGGCCATGATGGAAAACTGACGCCAGCAGGGATTGAGGAAGCCGTCTTGAGGCGAACCGACATCCACTATCCAAAGCCCAAGGTGGTCACCGTCACCGAACCCACGGAAGTCGGCACCCTGTACACCCCGCAGGAACTCCGAGCCATCGGTGCCATGACCAAAAAGCATGGACTCCGCTTCCACATGGATGGCGCACGCTTTGCCAATGCCGTGGCCGCGCTCGGAGTGGCCCCGAGAGAAATCACCTGGCAGGCCGGCGTCGATGTCCTCTCCTTTGGCGGCACCAAGAATGGCATTCACGTGGGGGAAACCGTGGTCTTTTTCAACCTGGCCTTGGCCGAGGAATTCGCCTACCGGACCAAACAAGCCGGCCAACTCTGCTCCAAGATGCGCTTCATGTCCGCACCTTGGGTGGGAATGCTTCGGGACGATGTCTGGCTTCGGCATGCCGCTCACGCCAACTCCATGGCAACGCTGCTGCACGAACTCATTGCCCCCTGCCCGAACGTGCGGATCCTGTTCCCAAGACAGGTGAACAGCGTCTTCGTGGACCTGCCCAAACCGGTGATCCAAGCCCTCTGGGACAAAGGTTGGCTTTTCTACAACTTCATCGGCGAAGGCGGCTGCCGCTTGATGTGCTCATGGGACACGCGTGAAGAAGATGTCCGCGCCTTTGCCGCCGACCTCGTCGCCTGCGCCGGGGGCTGAAAACGAAGGCCCTCACTCGGTCGGCTTTCCCGACGCTCGAATCGATCTATCTTTTGACCATGAAAGCGAACATCCCCTCCCCCAAGTCCTGCCTTCGGGGCGAGGTGGTGTATTTCTTCGCCTACGACGTCGCCTACGAGTTGTCTCGCGATTTGCCACCCCAACTGTTGGGGTATCCCATCTCCGAGTACCGCTTGGATGCCTCGAAGCGAAACCCGAAGCATCTCGTTTTTTACCGCCCACGGATGGTCCGCTTCCCACCGGAGCAGCGGCTTGGCCCCCATGGAAACATCCAGATCCAGTTCGAGGCCAAGATTCTCCCCGTCGGCGCCATCAGCATCCGAGTCCGAGTGCCATTCGAAGTGGAGCATCTGGCCGATCTGGTCGCCTACCATGACCTGCGCCTCGACTCCGGCAGTCTCGACAGCGAAGTCCGGAGGCTGGCCGAAAAGCTGCGGATACAGCTCTCACCGTGGGTGCTCCGCCCCAATGAGGCGCTCTCCGAAGAAGAAGCCTACACGGTCTTCTGCCTACATCCGCCATCGGGCAACGGATCTCCGTTCCGCTCGGATATCTGGATGGAAACCCACCGGGAGGCCATCGCCGGACTGCTCAATCAGGAGGATGATCCTGGCTGCCTGTCCGCTCAGGAAATCCACGAGTCCACCTCTCGGCACATCAGCTACTATCAGCACGATCTGGCCGTGATCGATTGGGACGCCGCCTTGTTGGTCGACACACCGAACGAGTGGGAGGAATGCCTCTACGCCATCGAAGTCGCCAACCTGCAGTTGGCCGAACTCGAAGCCTACGACCGCCACCTCGACCTGGTGCTCGAACGCAGTTACCGGGATTTGTCCGGAGCCCCCATGCGCACCCGCAAGGCCCTGATCACCGGATTGCGCGAACTGCGCATCGACATGGCCCGATTCAACGATGAACTCTCCAACATCAACAAGTTCCTCGGCGACTGGCATTTGGCCCGCATCTACGAGACAGTCGCGGGTCGGTTTCACCTTTCCGATTGGAAGAAAGGCGTCGAAGAAAAGCTCAAGACCGTCGGAGAACTGCATGAATTGTTGAAATCCGACCACTCGAACCGCTGGATGATGGCTCTGGAGATCACCATCGTTCTCCTCTTCATTCTCGATGTTTTCCTGCTGATCTTCGGGGGCAAGAAATAGATCCCGACCTCTTCCGAACTCCCTTCCCCATTCTACACCGCGCCCCGCCCTCATGTCGCCCGATCCTGAATCCCCTTCCATACCAGTCACCGAACCGGCGATTCCCGCGGACGCAAAACCGACCCGGCAGCGTCGGGTTCGCTATGCGGGCACGCACCCCAGGCGTTTTGCGGAAAAGTACAAAGAAAAGTCGCCAGAACACTACGCCGAGGACGTGGCCCGCATCATCGCCTCCGGCAAGACGCCGGCCGGGTCGCACCGATCCATCATGGTTTCCGAAATCCTCGAGACCTTGGAACCCCAACCCGGACAAACCCTGGTGGATTGCACCCTCGGATATGGTGGGCATGCCCGTGAAATCTTGGCGCGCCTGGGAACGAACGGCCGCTTGGTGGGCTTGGATTGCGACCCGGTGGAATTGCCCAAGACCGTAGAACGCCTTCGGCAATCTGGATGGGCCGACCATCAATTCATCCCCATTCGAAGCAACTTCGCCGGATTGGCCGCTGGATTGGCCAGTGTCGGCATCCAGGGGGTCGATGGCATCCTGGCAGATCTCGGCGTCTCCTCGATGCAACTCGACGACCCGGCCCGCGGATTCACCTACAAGGACGACGGCCCCTTGGACTTGCGCATGAATCCGTCCAAAGGTCTTTCTGCGGCCGAATGGCTGGCCCGCGCGACCCCGGTACAACTCGCCACCGCCCTTCGGGACAATGCCGATGAACCGAAGGCAGAACCCCTGTCGGAAGCGGTCCTCGAAGCCCTGCGCCGGCAACCCATGGCCCGGACCCGGGACTTCGCCCGACTGCTCCATGACATCTACCGCAAACAAGGCTGGACCCGGGACAAGGCCGAGGGGGATGCCCGCATCCGCCGCTTTTTTCAGGCACTCCGGATCGAGGTGAATGACGAGTTCGGCGTGTTGGAGGCCTTGCTGCGCCAATTGCCCGCCTGCCTCAAACCCGGGGGGCGGGTCGCCATCCTCACCTTCCATTCTGGCGAAGATCGCCGCGTCAAACACGCCTTCGCCGAAGGCCAACGCCAAGGACTCTACGAAGTGGTGAGTGATTCCGTCCGCCGTCCTGGGCCTGAGGAACTCCGGTCCAATCCCCGATCGGCACCCGCCAAACTCCGCTGGGCCATCCGCAGTTCGACCGATGCCGGCGGATCGTCTCGGTAGAGACATCGAGCAATTCAGCCCTCTCGAACCCGGTCCTTCTTGGCCTCGCGTTCGGACTCCAGCTTGGCCTTTTCCGCCGCATAACGCTGGCGAAGCAGCTCCTCGGTTTGGTAATCACCGGACGCTTGCGCTGCCTGGATGGCTTCGCGCGAGGACAAGTCGGCTTGCGCCAATTTTGCAGCATAAACCGAGTCCAACTCCGCCAAGTCCGCCTTCTGGGCGGCGGTCAACTTGGCGGCAGGCGCTGTCTTGCTCAAACGCTCCATTGCCAGTTCATAGGCCGATTTCATGGAAACAAGGTTCGGTCAAAGCGGGCTGGAAATCCACAACTGCATCGAGCAGACAAACCTGGGCCAAGATTCCGTTTGACGGAGAAAGTGGGCACTCCAGCGTTCCCAACTCACAGTCGCTTTCCGATACATCGCAGCCAATTGCACATGAGCCAATTCAAGCACGTCTCAAATCTCTGGAATGACGCCGAAGCCAACGCCCTGAGCGGCGCCGACCGTCTGGTCTATCGCTCGAACAAACTGGGATCCGACCAGCGGGTCACCAACACCGGCGGCGGCAACACCTCCTCCAAACTCCTGGAGAAGGACCCCCTGACCGGTCAGGATGTGACGGTTCTCTGGGTGAAGGGTTCCGGCGGTGATTTGCGCACGGCTTCCAAGGAGTTCTTCAGCTCCCTGTATCAGGACCGCCTCATCAGCCTGCAGTCGGTCTATGCAGCACGCTCCGACAAGGGTCTGAAATCCCCCGCCGAGGACGACATGGTGGCGATGTACTCGCACACCACCTTCAACCTCAACCCGCGTGCCTCGTCGATCGACACCCCGCTGCACAGCTTCATCCCCGGACGTTTCGTCGATCACATGCATCCCAACGCGATCATTGCGATCGCTGCTTCCAGCCGATGCGTGGAACTGACCCGCGAGATCTTCGGCGATTCCATGGATTACGTCCCGTGGATGCGCCCCGGCTTCGAACTGGGTTTGGCGATGCAGGAAATCTGCCGGAAGAACCCCAAGGCCAAGGCCATCATGATGGGCCAACACGGCTTCATCTCCTGGGACCAGGACGACAAGCAATGCTACCTGGCCACCCTGGAATACATCGAGAAGGCTGCGGCTTTCATCGAGTCGAAGTACCAGGCCAAGGGCGGTGACGCGACGGCCTTCGGTGGATCCAAATACCAGACCTTGCCGCAGGAGGCCCGCAACCAAATCCTCTCGGCCATCCTCCCGTGGATGCGTGGCCAAGTGAGCCAGCAGCGCCGGCTGATCGGCACCGTTCAGGATGACGATCGCATCCTCCGCTTCGTGAACTCGCAGGATGCAGCCCGCTTGGCCGAACTGGGAACGAGCTGCCCCGACCACTTCCTTCGCACCAAGATCAAGCCGCTGTACGTCGACTGGAACCCGCAAACCGAAGACGCTGCCGCCCTCAAGGCCAAGCTCAAGGCGGGTCTGGAACAGTACCGCAAGGACTACGCGTCCTACTACGAGCGCTGCAAGCGGTCGAACTCCCCGGCCATGCGCGATCCGAACCCGACGGTCATCCTCATTCCCGGTTTGGGCATGGTGGCCTGGGGCAAGGACAAGTCAGAGAGCCGCGTCACCGCCGAGTTCTACAACTGCGCGGTCGAGGTCATGCGCGGAGCCGAGGCCGTGGACCGCTACATCGCGCTCCCGCAACAGGAAGCCTTCGACATCGAATACTGGCTCCTCGAGGAAGCCAAACTGCGCCGCATGCCGCCCGAGAAGGAATTGGCCCGTCAGGTGGTCATCGTCATCGGAGCCGGTTCCGGCATCGGTCGGGAGACCGCCCTGCGCATCAGCAAGGAAGGCGCCCAGATCGTGTGCGTGGACCTCAACGAGGCGGCCGCCCAAGCGACCGCCAATGAGATCATCGCCAAGCTCGGACAAGGCATCGGTGTCGCCGGCACGGGCATCAGTGGTTGTGGTCCCGCCATCGGCTTGGCGGCCAACATCACCGACCGGACCAGCATCCGAGCCATGCTCGACCGCGTGGCATTGGCCTATGGCGGATTTGATTCCATTTGTGTCACCGCGGGCATCTTCGTCCCCAGCGACACCAGCGGCCATATCCCGGACGACAAGTGGGCCCTCACCTTCAACATCAACGTCACCGGCAGTTATCTGGTCGGCGACGAGGCGGCCAAAACATGGAAAGAACAGGGATTGCGCGGAAATCTGGTGCTCACCACCAGCGCCAATGCCGTGGTCGCCAAGAAGGGCAGCGTGGCCTACGACTGCTCCAAGGCGGCGGCCAACCACTTGGTGCGCGAGTTGTCCATGGAGTTGAGTCCGCTGGTGCGCGTGAATGGCGTGGCTCCGGCCACGGTGGTCCAAGGATCGGCGATGTTCCCGCGGGATCGCGTGATCGGCTCTCTGGCCAAGTACAACATCCCCTACACCGAGGACGAGGCCACCGAATCGCTGGTGCGCAAACTGGCGCAGTTCTACGCAGATCGGACCCTCACCAAGTCACCGATCACTCCAGCCGATCAGGCCGAAGCCTACTTCCTGCTCATCAGCCAACGACTGAGCAAGACCACTGGACAGGTGATCACCGTGGACGGCGGCCTGCACGAAGCCTTCCTCCGCTGAAGAAGCCACCTTCAAAGTCCCGAAGCTCGATTTCGGAGGATTTCGAAGGATTTCGAGGCATCAAAAATGGTTCAGTGGGAAGCCCCCGCTGAATCATTCAAAGAATCCTCGGCACCAACATCGCCCTCGTCGGATCCGGAATCGGAGCCGCCGGGGGCGACTCCGTATTCCCGCAGCTTGTTGCGCATGGTGCGGACACTGATACCCAGCAGTCGAGCGGCTTGGGTCCGGTTTCCGCCGCATGTATCCACCGCCTGAAGGATGGCCTGCTTCTCCAACTGATCCAATGGAACGATGCTTCCCTGTCCCAACGGAGCCGAAGCGGAAGCCGGACTTGATGACGGACTCGAAGACGGACTTGGGATGGAAGCACTCGATGGGGCGGAGGCGGCCGCCGGGGCGGATTCAGCCACACCCGAGGCCGCAGCAGTCCGCAAGGGTGCGGGCGGTGTGATGGCCACGGTGACACTGGAAGGATGGAACCCCAAATGTCCCTCCGACAGTTCTCCGCCGTCGGGACACAAGATCACAGCCCGCTCGATGACATTCTGTAGCTCACGGACATTGCCCGGCCAATCGTGGGAAACCAAAGCCGCCTGACAGGAGGCCGAGATGCCGTTGACCCGGACACCGTGCTTTCGGGCCAGACGCTGCATGAACTGCTCGGCCAAAAACGAGATGTCTTCACGCCGCTCACGCAGCGGTGGCACTGAGATGGGAACAACGTTCAGTCGGAAGTAGAGATCTTGCCGGAACTCCTTCCGGGCAATGCTCTCTTCGAGATTGCGGTTGGTGGTGGCAATCACGCGTACATCCACCCGAATCAATCGATTGCCGCCCACCCGCTCCAACTCGCGTTCTTGAAGCACGCGAAGGAGCTTGGCTTGGACGTGGGGGGCAACCTCGCTGATTTCATCCAGCAAAATCGTACCACCGTGCGCCAACTCAAAACGCCCCTCGCGCTTGGTCAAGGCCCCGGTGAAAGCACCTTTCTCATGCCCGAAGAACTCGCTCTCTATCAGGTTTTCCGGGATTGCCGCGCAGTTGACCTTGATGAACGGCCCGTTGGCTCGGGAACTCTCACGGTAAATCGCCCGGGAAACCAACTCCTTGCCGGTGCCGCTCTCGCCCTGAACCAACACCGTCGCTTGGGTTCGTGCGACCTTGCGGATGAGATCGCGGAGGGCTTGCATGGCCGGGCTGCGGCCGAGCAACTCGGAACCGGTCGCCTCGGAAGGATCCCCCTGACTGAGGTATCGGTTGACCTTGATGAGTTGGGTGAACTCCTGGGCCTTCTTGAGGGTGATGTCGATCTGATCGGAGGAAAACGGCTTGATCAGGTAATCGAAGGCGCCATCCCGCATGCAGGCCACGGCCGACTCGATGGACGCATGGCCGGTCATCATGACCACCAGCGGCTTGACCGATCGGTTCTGCAAGATCCGCAAGATCTCGGTTCCCTCGCCGTCGGGCAACCGAACATCCACGAAGACCAAGTCGAAGTTGTCTTTGCTCAGGTAGTCTTGGGCAACAGCCAACGTTGAAACCCCGATGACATCGAATCGACGACGTTGGAGCTGGATCTCCAGCGCCCGACGAATGACCTCGTTGTCTTCGACGATCAGGATCTTTTCGAGCGACATATGCTCGTTTCCGTCGGCGACGATGGACTTTCCTGAACCCATGGGGTGCAACTGGATGGTCAACCTTGCGATGCGTAGTACTGGTCCACCCGCGCCATGACATCGCGATAGGCGATATCCTGCTCATAGATGAGCTTGAATTGTTCAATGGCCTCTTGGGGGCGGTTCATTTTCTCCAGGACCGTGCCGAGGTGATACGTCAAGTCCTTGGCTTCATCGTCAAAGACGGGCTTTTCCTTTAGCGCTTCCTGCAACTTTCTCGCAGCCATGTCATTCATGCCGCGTTGGAAGAAGGCCCGGGCCAGCAATCCCATGGCTGCGATCCGGCGGTTGGGATTGTTCTGAGCCTTCTGCAACTCGGCGATGGCTTCACCCAAACGCCCCGCCTTGAAGTGAAGTTCACCCAACTCGAAACGCACCAACAAGTCGGTCGGATTGGCCTCGGCCCGACGTTTCGCATCCTCCAACAGATAATCCTGACGCTGCGCTCGCAAGGCCTCCAAATGCCTCTGTCCCTCTTCAGTCTGGGCATCCAGGGTCTTTTCGGCCGCTCCGAATTGGGCGACGCGTGCATCCCGGATGCATTGGAGGATGAGAGGGTCATTCATGCCCGTCACCGACAACACCGCTTCGTAATAACCGATGGCGCGATCGAAATCCGACTTCTTCAGGCAAAGGTCAGCCAAAGTGCGCAGGACCCTCGGATTGGCCGGATCGGCCGCGCGCAGCACCTCCTGCTCTGCAATGAGGCGCTCGAGCACATCGACGTCCTTCACTTCGCGGTGCTCCTGCTCCAACGATTTGGCCTGCTCCTTGTCGCGCAGGACATCGCGGTAGCTGCCGGTTCCACTCGAAAGCTGTTCGTACCCCCCCTCCTTGAGTGTGCGCAGGGCCAGCAGGTTCTTCAGACGTTCGTTGAGAGCCGGGTTTCCGGGATCGCCAGCGAGCAGGTCACGCAATAGTTTTTCGGCCCGGGCCTGATTGCCCAACTGGGTATGGGCTTCCACCAGTTTCTCCGCCAACTTCCGATCGGAGGGACTGGATTTGAAGGCCACCTCGAGGGACAACAGCGCCGTCTTCGGCAAATGGACCTGCAAAGCGGCATCCGCCAACAGGTCGTGGGCCTGCATGTTGGCAGGATCTTGATTGAGCGCCTCCTCGGCGATGAGGATGGCCTCGAATGGATCCGACCGGAGAGCCAGTCTTCCGGAGGTCAGCGTATTGGCGGAGCCCAGCAACTTCTTGAACAATCCCCCACTGCGATTCCCGGCCCGCTTGTGTTGTGCGGCGCGCAGTGCTTCGCGGCATTCATAGAAGCCCGGCTCGGACTTCAGCACCTGAACAAACAACGTCACTGCATAGTCGAGATTGTTCTTCTGGAGGGCGGCCAATCCCTTGTCGAACAACTCTCTCTGGGCGACCGGAATCTCCACCAACGTCTTCTCTGCCATCGGTTGAGACTACAGGGAGCGACGAGTCAGTGGCAATACAGGGTCGCTTCCCGACAGCGATCTTGACCGGATCCGTCGTCAGGACACCCGCATCCAGACGGTCTTCAAATAGGCAGGCTCTTCACGGCTGATGGGGAAATCCGTTGGCTGAGGCACATAATGCTCCAACAACACACGACGCCCCAACTGCGTCAATGCCGAACGGATTTGGCTGAGAAACACTTCGGGTTCCAAACGGGCTGCATTGGTCGAGGCAAAGAGGACGCCACCCGGTTTGAGCACCGCAACGGCCGCTGCCGCGAGGGCCCCGTAATCACGCTCAGCCCGAAAATCACCCCGTTCCTTGGAACGTGAAAAGGTCGGAGGGTCCAGGAGCACGGCATCGAACTTACGCCCCTTCTTTCCCAGACGCCGGAGCCAATCGAAGACATCCCCAAAGATGAAATCATGTTCCGCTGGGTTCAGACCATTGAGTTCAAAGTTGCGACGCCCCCAGTCCAGGTATTTGCGGGACAAGTCCAAACTCGTGGTCCGGGCCCCACCCAACGCCGCAGAAACACTGAAGGCGCAGGTGTAGGCAAAGCAGTTGAGGATTTCAGCCTTTGGAACCGGGACACCATGCAACGGAAAACCGGCGGCGACATGGCCAGTCAGGAGACGGCGGCGATTGTCCCGCTGGTCCAGAAAAAGTCCGACGCTGTAACCAGAGTCGAACCGCAACTCGTACCGAACCCCGTTCTCCAGAATCGTGAATGCCTCCGGAGCGCGATCGCCTCGAATCCAGCGGGGACAATTCTCCTCGGCACCTGAAAAGCCCACCCGACGATTCAGTCGCCGGTGATACAAGTGGGCCGCCTCAATACCTGCGCCCACATCGAAACCCGCAGCAATACCGACATCACCCTCCGGATCGCTATGCATCAGATGGAACGGCCCCAGCGCATCCAAATAAATCCCGCCACCAGAGACATCCGAGGCTCCGTGCCGACATCGATACGCATCCGTCTCGGTCGGAGCGATCACGGCTCGTCGCAATAGGGTCCCCGCGTCGAGATCCCAGTTGGGATCGGCGGACCAACTGACCGGCACACCCGTCCGTGGGTGCTCAAAGCTCAGTCGATACGCCGCCAAGTGCAGCCGCCCGGCAGGTCCCCCTCCGTAGAGTGAATCCCCCAAGAGAGGCATGCCGCCATGGGCCGCATGGACTCGGATTTGATGAGTCCGTCCCGTTCGCGGAAAAGCCTCCCACTCTGTCCAACCTGGGCCTTGTGCCACCCGCTGGAAACGGGTTTCTGCGGGATCCAAGCCGACGGCATGGGGTCGGGCCACATAGCGGTCGCCCGCTCTCACCACCGAAGAATCGGCCGTCCACTCGACGTCTGGGACGGTGCGCGCGGTGCGCAGTCGGTAGACTTTCTCCACCCGACGCTGTTCAAACTGCTGCGTCAGCGACCGATTGGCCGAAGGTGTTTTCCCAAAGACCATCAGCCCGGACGTTTCCTTGTCGAGACGGTGCAAGAGTGCCAGATCGGCCCATCGGGGTTCCCGGTTTTTAAGCCACTCGTACAATCCCTCACCGGCATAGGGACTCGGCGCATGGGTGTTCCAACCCGGCGGTTTGTTGACCACCAGCAGGTCTTCATCCTCGAAGACCACACAGGGCGGCCGGGAATCGCTTCGCGATCCCATCCAAGTCGGCGATGAACCCTCCGTGGTGGGGATCGGTGCTGAGGAGTCCATGTTCGGGCAAAATCGCGGATGTGCTGCGATCAGGTGAACTGCCACTGACCGGTGGAGATGGCATACACGCTGATGATCCCGTTGGTCACACCATGAGCCACCATCGCATCACCCAGTCGTCCGTAGCGCAGCACCAACCCTTGATACAACACCGCGCAAGCAATGGCGGCCAACCATTGACCGGGGTGGCTCAATCCGAAGAGCAGGCACGTACCGGCAAAGGCCATCGGATTCCAGGCGCGCAAGGGCACTTCGAGAAAGTCCGGACGGACAATCATCCGATACAGGAAGGAACGGTAGAACACCTCTTCAATCATGGGCACCAGCAGCGAGCGTCCCAACACGCGAATGGCCAGAAAACCCCAACCCAACGCCGGAGCATCCTTGAAGAACGCCAGCGGGTTCCACGGCGGATCCACCGGCTGAGGCTCCGGAGGTCGACCGGTCCAAAGGCTCGAGATCCGGTCGTAGAGTGCCGACAGCGATGGGATACGCCCGTCCAACCCGATCCATATCACGGCGACCAACACACCGACACCAACGGCGGCCGCACTCGACTGCCAGCGCATCTCAGGCAATCGCCCCCGCAGCGCCCAGACGATCCCGGCCACGGCAACGGTCTTCAAGGCGTACAGCCAATACTCCGAACCCGGGAAGAGTTTCCCGGCGAGGCTCCCAATGAGCAGAAACACGAAAAAGGGAAGCACCCGCGGGAACTCCGGCGTGCTCCAGAACGGTGCGGGCTTTGGGGCAGATTCGGCAGACATGCAGCGCGGATAATCCAACCCGGAACCATCGGGGCAAGCGCCAAGACGGGCTATTGCGGATTGCCGGAGCCCGTGCGAATCGGTCACGGTGAGTTTCAGACAGTCCTGCGCCCTGTGAACATCGTCCTCGTCGAACCCGAAATCCCGCCGAACACCGGCAACATTGCCCGCTTGTGTGCGGCCACCGGATCCACCCTGCATCTGATCGAACCTCTGGGATTTGAGATCGATGACAAGCGGTTGGCCCGGGCCGGCATGGATTACTGGAAACTGGTCACTTGGAAACGCTGGCCCCACTGGCAGGATTTCCAGGCCAGTCTACCCGAGGGCGGTCGACTGTGGTTTGTCGAACAAGGGGCCCCTCGTCGGTACACCGAAGCGAGATACGCTCCGGAGGACTACTTGGTGTTCGGACGAGAGACGGCCGGGTTGCCCCAAAGATTGCTCCAGGAACATCCAGAACACTGGCTGGACATCCCCATGATCAATCCCGAGGCCCGATCGCTCAACCTGTCCAACTGCGTGGCGATCGTCTTGTTCGAGGCCTTGAGGCAGATTTCAATGGAAACGTAATCCTGCGCTGAAATCCTGCGGCGAAATGGGTTTGGAAATCCCTGAACTACCCCGCGGCCCTGGAAACTGCATCCGCAGATTCAATCCTTCGGGTCACTTCTTGGAACCAGCCTTGGTCCAACCCTCGATTTTCTCGACGAAAGCAGAAGGCCCCCCCTTGAGATAGCCGACATGGCGTCCGAGTTCCTTGCCGTCGCCATCCACCAGAACGAAGGTGGGGTAGCCCTCCACGTTGTACTTTTTCTGCAGATCGTCGTTCTGCTTCTTCACGGCCTCGGTCTGCTTCTTGCCATTCGGAAAATCAACCTCCACCAAAACCAACTTCTTGTCAGCGAACTCCTGAAAGGCCTTCTGATCGAGGGAATCCTTCTTCATCTTGATGCACCAACCGCACCAATCCGAACCGGTGAAATCGAGCAAGATGGCCTTGCTGTCCTTCTTGGCCGAAGTCTGGGCGGCTGCGAAGTCGGTCTGCCAACCCGACGCGGCGAGGGCCGAAAGCGTTCCGGTGAGCAATGCCAGCAACAGGGAGGGAGCGGTCTTCATGCAATCAAGGATGTTGAAAATCAGGATCCAATAACTCGGTCGTTTCGAGAATGAGTTGAACTCGTGAACTATGTTCTGTCCGGAACTTCGGAGCTTGGATGGTTGCTGTCAACCTCACCCATTGAGTGACCCATTGAATCTGTGGCGCCCCCACGGTTGTTTCGCCCCCGAAACCAACAGGGGAGCAAGCCTTCGGTCGGACTGAACATCCAGGCTACCCCAAACCATCCGGCCCCGGCCACGACGGCAGCTCCGGCCGGAGAACAATCGAGAGCCACCGACAAGTGCATGCCGCTGACAGAACTCAGGGCTGCATGGACCATGCTCCACAGCAATCGGGGCACCATCCGATCCGTGAGAAGCGAGGCCGTGGCCCCGGGCAGGATGAGCAGCGCGATCACCAGAATCGCCCCCACCGCTTCGAATGAGGCAACCACCACCATGGAAAGCCACAGCATCAACCCATGGTGAATCCACCGGACCCGAATTCCCAGACACGCAGCCAAACCCGGATCAAAGGAGCTGAGCAGCAATTCCTTGTAGAAAGCCACCAGCAGCAACAAGGAGCCCAACAACACCGCCACCAGCCTCAGCAGAGCCGGAGGCCCCAGCACCACCTTTCCCAGACGCACCGCTGGCTCCAGTGGAATCATGGGCAATTCGCCATTGAGAACGCAGTCCTGATCCAAATCCACCTTGTCGGCAAAGAGCGCGATGAGCACGACACCCACCGCAAACAGCGTGGAGAAGGCGATGCCAATGGCCGCGTCTTGCTTGAGCCGTGAATGACGGGAAATGACTTCGATCAACCCATGCGTCGCCCAAGCGGCCACGATCGCGCCCAAGACCATCGCCCCCACCCCGCGGGAGCCGGTGATCAGAAAGGCCACAGCAATGCCCGGCAAAACACTGTGACTCATGGCGTCACCCACCAACGCCATCCGACGCAGGATGAGGAAGTTGCCGATCAGCCCACAAGTCGCCCCGACCAAGAAGGTCACCAGAGCCATGAGCCCATGACTGCCCAGCTCCGTGGTCCACGGTTCAACGAAGACACGGTGGAATTGCAATTCGGGAACAAGAGTCACGACCGCCCTCCATATCCCCGAGGCAGAGCGTCTTTACCAGCGCCCCCGACTCGGCCATCGGCCGACGAAAGCGGCAGTGATGGAATCGGGCGACCGTGGGGATCGGTGTCGATCCGGGGCAGGCGTCGCTCCAGTTCACGAACTGTCGCCTCGCCCAGCACGTGCTCGATCTTCTCGGCGTCGTCATGAACGTGATCCGGGGCGATCTGGGCGGCGTGAGTGAGGTACAGCTCCCAAAGTCGATGATTGCGGACGATCGCACAGGCTCGCTGCCATCCGGAGGGCGTCAGTGCGACATCACCGGCCGAAGCCGTTGCAAACTCGGCGGCCACCAATGAACGGATTTCGGCTTCCACCGCAGCCGGAGAAACCCGACGACGCCTTGCCAAGGCTTCGACAGAAACAGTCTCGCCCGAAAAACCACCGGCTTCGAGGACCTGATAAATCGCCTTGAGCGTGTTTTCCTGCTCAATGCGAACGCGTTGGGATCGCTGCCGGTACCAGCGCGGGACGATCCCCTGCCGAGGGGAGAACAACAAGGCAACGGCGAAGAACCCGCTGGCTGAAAGCACCATGAAAGGGCCCGTGGGAAGTCGGGTTCCAAGAAAGGAAAGGAAGGCTCCGCTCAGTCCCGAAAGCATTCCGATGCACGAACTCCAAACCAGCACCCGCTGGAACCGGTCTGTCAGCAGTGATGCCGTTGCGGCTGGAATGATGAGCATGGCAGACACCAAGACCACCCCCACCGCTTGCAATGCCGCCACCACCGAGAAGGCCAACAGCATCACCAGCACTCGTTCGAACCAGACCGTTGGCAGGGCCAAAACCCGGGCAAAACCCGGATCAAAACTCACCAACAGGAACTCCTTGTAACCCAGGAACAGCAGGGCCACCACCACCAGGGTAACCGCTCCCATCACTTGGATATCCCCGGGCCCCAGGGCGGCCGCCTGACCGAACAAGAAGGTCTCGATGCCGCTTTTGTTCCCGGTCGGTAGACGCTGGAACATCGACATCAGACACAGTCCCAAACCGAAGAAGGAAGCCAGCACCATGCCCAAAGCGGTATCCTCCTTGAGGCGGGTGGTTCGGGTCAGGATCGAAACGGTGGCAGACCCCGCCAGCCCGGCCACCAGCGCGCCGATGAAGATGGCCAGCGGGTCCTTTTCCAGATTCCACAGGAAACCCAAAGCCACACCCGGAAGCACCGCATGTGACAAGGCGTCACCCATCAGCGCCATGCGCCGCACCACCAGGAAGCTGCCCAATAGACCACAGGAAATACCCAGCAATACGGTGCCCAAACAGGCATATCGCACGACCGGATCAGACAAGGTCACAAAGCGCCAAGCCTGCTCAGTCCAACGCGTCTCGGTGAGGTCACCGATTTTGGCCGCCTCTGCGGAGAACGCGGAAACCACCAGGAGGACACATCCGATGACAAATAGGCGAAGGCGCGAACCAACCCCAGCTCGTCGCCCGTCCATTCCGACGGTCTCTGACCAGGAAACGGCTTTCATGTCAGTGAGCCTTGGCTCCGACCGCCTCAGCCACCTCGCTCAGCACCGTCAGGCGACCGCCATAAGTCTTCTGGAGCAGTTCGGGCGTGAACACCTGATCGGTCGGTCCGAAGGCGACCACCCGCATGTTGAGGAGGAGCAGCCAGTCGAAGTAGGTCCGCGCAGTGGGCAAATCATGATGCACAACCAGGATGGTCTTGCCACGTGAGCGCAATGCTTGCAGGAGGGAAATGATCGCCGATTCGGTGGCGGCATCCACCCCCGTGAAGGGCTCGTCCATGAAGTACAAATCGCTCTCCTGAGCCAATGCCCTTGCCAGGAAAACCCGCTGCTGCTGTCCGCCGGACAAATTCGAAATTTGCCGATCCGCGAAGGGGAGCATCTGAACCTGTTCCAAGCATTCCCGCGCCATCCGCCTGTCTTCAGCGCTGGGCCGCCTGAAAAGTCCAATGCGTCCGTAGCGCCCCATCAGCACCACATCCATCACGCTGACCGGAAAATCCCAATCCACCGACTCCCGCTGCGGGACATAACCGACACGCCCCAAGGACTGCGCCACCGGTCGACCGAAGGCATTCACCCACCCCGATGAACACGGCAGCAATCCCATGCAGGCCTTGATGAGCGTGGATTTGCCGGCGCCATTGGGCCCAACAATACCAATGAGCTTGCCGGCGGGTGCCACCAGGTCGATACCCCACAGCACCGGTTTGTTCCGGTAGGCCACCGTCAGATCATGAATCTCCAACGGGGGAGCGTCTGACTTGGGGATATTCTCCAAACTCATTTCAACCCTTCTACAATCCGGTCGACGTTTTGGCGGATCATTCCCTGATAAGTCCCCAAATCATACCCTCCATGCTTCTGCCCCGGTGTGCCCATGGCGTCGGAGAAAAGCTCCCCTCCCAGCTTCACGCCGGCATCCTTCCGGATTCGCTCCAGACTGGCATGCGACACGCTGCTTTCGACGAATACCGCAGGCACTCCCTTGGATCGGATGAAGTCGGTCAACTGGGCCATGTCCGCCAAACCCGCCTCGGTCACCGTGGAGACCCCCTGCAAGGCAACCACCTGGAACCCATACGCCCTGCCAAAATACCCGAAGGCATCATGACTGGTGACCAAAATGCGCCGAGAAGCCGGCACCGTGGCCGCCCGATCCAGGACCCACTGGTGAAGGGCCTTCAATTCCTCCTTCACGGTCGCGGCACGCTGCCGGAACCCCTCCGCCAACTCCGGACGTGCGGCCGACAATTCACTCGCCACTCCGTCGGCACAACGCGCCCACAAATCCACATCGAACCAGACATGGGGATCGACCGTTCCGTCGCGACCCGCTCGGATCAATCGCTCCTGCGGAAGCCCGTCGGTGACCGCCCGGACCCGTCGTCCGGACCGGGACAGGCGCTGGAAGGTTTCCTGCATTTTTCCCTCGAGGTGAAGACCGCTGTAGAGGATCACCTCCGCACGCTGCAGTCGGATGAGGTCAGACGAGGTCGCCTTGTAAAGGTGCGGATCGACACCAGGCCCCATCAACCCCTGGACAACGACATCACTACCGCCCACTCCGCGGGCCAGATCGGCCACCATCCCCACGGTGGCGACGACAGAAAGCGGTGCGCCAAGGGCCTGCCAACCGCAGAAAACCACGCTCAGAGCCATCAGGACGCCCATGGCCACCCCGCTTGCAAGGCGCGCGCGACAGAATCGTTTCCCAATGCTCATCGTGGAAATATCGGTGCAACGAAGTGTTGAGTCAAACACGTTGTTTTACCCATAAAACATTTGTTTTATCCAAAGACTTCTCTTGAGAGATCACCAAATCCGGCTTGAAGGTCCGGCGATCCAACCGCCACCGTTGCTCATGGAGCAGATCGTCATCCTCGATTTCGGGTCTCAATACACCCAAGTCATTGCACGCCGGGTCCGTGAGCTGAACGTTTACTCGACCTTGGTTCGCTATGACACCCCGGCCGCGGAGATCCAAAAACTCGGGGCCAAAGGCATCATCTTGTCGGGCGGCCCTGCCTCGGTCTACGCGCCGAAGGCTCCCCTGCCCGATCCCGCGATCTTCGATTTGGGCGTGCCCGTGCTGGGCATTTGCTACGGCGTGCAGTTGATGGGGCACTTCCTGGGAGGCAAGGTGGAGAAAGGCACCAAGCGGGAGTACGGCAAAGGCACGCTGACGATCACCCGCAAGGAATGCCCGCTCTTCCGCAAACTGCCCCAAACTCTCCAGGTCTGGAACTCCCACGGCGACAAGCTGACCCGCTTGCCAAAGGGATTTGCGCCGGTGGCCACCACGGACAATTCCGAATACGCCGCGATCGAAAACCCGGAGAAGTCCTACTTCGGAATCCAGTTTCATCCGGAAGTTGTCCACTCGCCCCGCGGCAAGGAGATCCTGTCCAACTTTGTGCGCGGCGTCTGCGGCTGCCGCCCCAGCTGGACCATGCGCAACTATGTCGAACAGGCCTGCGAGGAAATCCGGGCCAAGGTCGGCAAGGAGAAGGTCATCCTCGGACTCAGTGGAGGCGTGGATTCCAGCGTCGCAGCAGCGCTCATCCACAAGGCCATCGGCGACCAGTTGACGTGCATTTTCGTGAACAACGGCCTGCTTCGCCACCGGGAAGCCGAAGTGGTTCAGGAGGTCTTTGGTCGCAACTTCAAACTCAAGCTCCAGTACGAGGACGCCACTGCCCTGTTCCTGCGCAAACTCAAGGGTGTGACGGATCCGGAGCAGAAGCGGAAGGTCATCGGCAAGACCTTCATCGATGTCTTCCAGAAAGGAACCCGTCGAGCCGGCAAGGCGAAGTTCCTCGCGCAGGGAACCCTCTACCCGGATGTCATCGAATCGGTTCCGATCGACGGCAATCCTGCCCACATGATCAAGAGCCACCACAACGTGGGCGGACTCCCCAAGGGCATGAAGTTTCAATTGCTCGAACCGCTGCGAAATCTCTTCAAGGACGAAGTCCGCCAGTTGGGCCTCGAGCTGGGGCTGCCGAAGGAGATCGTCCACCGGCAACCCTTCCCCGGTCCAGGCTTGGCCGTTCGCTGCCTCGGAGAATTGACCGCGGAAAAGCTCGAAATCACCCGCAACGCCGACCGTATCGTCGTCGAGGAAATGAAGGCGGCCGATTGGTACTACAAGACCTGGCAGTCCTTCGCGGTCTTGCTGCCGGTACGAAGCGTCGGGGTCCAGGGTGACGAGCGGACCTACGCCTACACCATTGCACTGCGCATCGTGGAGTCCCAGGACGGCATGACGGCCGACTGGGTCAAGGTTCCCTATGAACTCCTGGAACGCATCAGCACGCGTATCACCAACGAGGTCAGTGGCGTCAACCGGGTGGTGCTGGACCTCACCAGCAAGCCGCCCGGAACCATCGAATGGGAATGATGGCGCCGATCAGCCGGCCGCGTAACCACATTCGAGAGTGATCACCTCCCCGCACCCACATTGGATTTCAATGTGGGTGATGCGCTCTCCGTCCCGGATCAACCGGGTGATGGCCGAAGAAACCCGGGGCGAAGGTTCTGCAGACTCCGCATGATGGGTAACGGGCGGTGACATGTGCGTGCCGTGGGTTGAGTGGGCGGAAGCCACGACCGGAGACGGGGTGTGGCTGCCTGACAACCCAAACGGCTTGAAGCTGGCCTTGAGGTTCGCATTCGCCTGGTCAGTTCCAGGGCGCGGTTTTCCTGAGGCACTGGACCCGGCACCGAAGGGTTTGAACGACGAGGACATGGAGGCGATGAGGGGCGGGTTTGTCAGAATTGATAGACCTTGTCATTCGCACGCAGAATCACCGTCACACGGCGGTTGCGTTCGTCGGTGACGGGAAACCCTTCCACCGGAGCGGTATCGGAGTAACCGGCGATCCGCCGGAACTGAACCGATCGGACGTCATGTTCCATCAACAGCTTTCGAGTGGCGTGGGCTCGGGCCGTGGAAATATCCCACGAATCCATGCCCCCGGTCTTTGGTTCATACCCCACCTCGGTATGCCCCTCGATTTCGAGCGTGAAATGATTGGTGAAGCGTGTGATCTGCCAAGCCAGGGTCGTGAAGATCCAACGACCATGCTCAGAAAGCTCGGCCGAACCGGCATCAAACAGGGGCCGCTGGTGCCGATCGAACAGGGTCAGGCGAATGCCGTCACTGAGGAGTTCCATCCGCAGCGGCTGCTCGTCCGGGATTTCCGGGTTGTTTGCCAAACTCTTGAGCATGTCCTGGCTGATGCGACGGAGGATGCCCAACTCGATCGGCGCGTTGGCATCGTAAGTTCCCTTGGAGTAAGACTTGTCCTTTTCGTCTTTCGAATCGAAGACACCGGTGGATTTCTTCTCCGAGGCAGCGAAGGGATTGCGGAAAGTCCGGGATACCGCGTCCTTGATTTTGGAGTCTTGTGAAACCAGCCACAGCACCAGAAACAAGGCCATCATGGCGGTGACAAAGTCCGCGTAGGCGACCTTCCATGCTCCTCCTCCTCCTCCTGCCATGTCGTTGATCGGTTGGGGGTTGGTGTGACTACTTGCTGACGGCCTTGAGCATCGTCTCCAATTCCTCGGCCGTCGGCTTCACATCTCCCGGCAAACCGCGTCGAGCAACCTCCAGAGCCATCATCGGCGCCATGCCGGTTGCGAATCCCGAGACGGCTTTCGTCAAAGTACGATAGTATCCGATTTCAGCGCTTCCGTTGAAATGCATGGCCGCGGTGAGCGGGCTGAGGAATCCGTAGGAGACCAGAATTCCCAGGAAGGTGCCGACGAGTGCCGACGCCACGTGGTGGCCAATCTCCGAGACCGGGCCATTGATGGCACCCATGGTGATGATGATGCCCAGCACCGCTGCCACGATCCCGAACCCGGGCATGGCGTCCGAAGTCTTTGATAGGACCTCGACGGGTTTGTGATGCTCCTGCTCCATCGCGGCAATCTCCGTCTCCATGAGCATGCCGATCTGATCCGGCTTGACCTTGCCGTCGATCAAAGGGCGCAGGGCCCCGGTGAGCAATTCGATTGCATGGTGATCATCAGAGAAACCCGAATATTTTGTAAGGATGCTGCTCGTGGCTGGTTCACCAATGTGCGGTTCCAGAGCCACCATTCCATTGCGTCGCCCGAGCATGAACATCTCATAGAGGGCCTTGAACATGTCTTCGTAAGCGGTCTTGTTGTAACGCGACCCTTTCAGGCACCCCAGGATCTGGGCGATCAAATCCTTGTGAACCTTCATGGGAGCCATGGTCACCATCGCGCCGAACGCCGAACCCAGAATCACGACGAACTCGGACCATTGGAGAAGGATCAGGGCGTTTCCTCCGGCCATGGCGAAGCCGCCCAAGACGGAAACCATGACGATGATCGAACCAATGATGACAAGCATATCCGTGTAAAAGTGTGTCGCTGTGATGGCTGGTACGCTCGTTCAACGATCATCCGCGACCATCCGCTGCAAATAACCCCGAAGGGCCAGAATGGCCTGGGAATGGATCTGACAAATCCGGGATTCAGTGAGCCCGAAAACCTCGGCGATCTCGCGCAAACGGAGGTCCTCAAAGTAGTAGAGGGCCAGCACCTTCCGCTGCATCTCTGGCAGCGTGTTGAGGCGTGTCTCGATCAGTCGGGCCATTTCATTGCGGACCGTCGAATCCACCGGGGTCGCCACCGCTTCATCGGAAATGGTCTCGTGATGAGCCGTTTCGCCACCGTCTTCGTTCCCACTGACCGCGTCCAAGCAGACGAAGGTCGCAGGTCGGATCTGATTCATCAGATCGTCATACTCGTTCATCGACAGACCCAGCGCGGTTGCGATCTCGATATCGGTCGGCGGTTGCCCCTTGGCTTGCTCAATCTGCTGAATGACCGCCTGGACCTTCCGAGCCTTGTCGTGAACCGACCTGGGAACCCAGTCGAGGCGACGCAATTCGTCAAAAATCGCACCTCGGATCCGGACACGGGCGTAGGACTCAAAACTGGATCCAGCCGTGGGGTCGTAGTTCCGGACGGCATTGAGCAAGCCGACAAGGCCAGCGCTGTACAAATCATCGAGATCGACGTGAGACGGAAGACTCAGAGCCAATCGACCCACAACGTTCTTCACGAACGGCAGGTACTGCTCAATGAGTTCGGCTTCTTTAGGGGTGCCTGGCCGGATCTTTTTATACTGTGCAAACTGCGGAGGCGTCTTCCGCGCTGGCATGGCGTCTTCCGCAGAGGGAGGGGATGCTGGCATAGGGTTCCGCTATTTCTCAGTTAACGACTCGATCGACTTCGCTGGGCAACTTGCTCATGGCCTCGCTCATTTCGTTGATGCGTTTCATCTGGGCTTCATGCAGTGAGCGTCTCCAGACCCCCCACCACCAACGCATCAGAATGCCCAATACACCGGCCGACACCGCAGCCCGCCAGAACACCTCGCCACCGCTGGCTCTTTGGATCACGCCTGAAGAGCCACCAATGACAAAGCCCAAGAGGGCACCGGTAATCATGAACTTTCGCATAAAGCAAAGCCGCAACCCACCAGAAGCAAACTAGATGCCATGATCATTCAGATACCTGTTTAACAAGAAACCTCATCACTTATCGGTTGAATTGACGACTCAAGAGCCGATCCGGGTCCGCGCGGTGAAAGGTACCGGGAATATTCTGCCCAACCCCCATCCAACCCAGCGGGCAATTTGTTCCCATGATCCCATTCCAAAGTTTGCCCCAGCGGGGTTCCTCATCCAGATGGGTGGCGATCCAGTCGTTGGGCTGAAGGCCAGAAAAACCCCGGAATTGAGCCATGAAAAGCGGTGATTCATAGGCCACGTTGAGGACGAGGTGAATCTGGGCCGGTCGCAACCCTTGAAGCTGGTCTCGGAGCTTGATCATCGAGGCGCGATCCGTGTGGGAAACCCCCGGCAAATCGATGAACACCACATCCGCAGCGGATCGCCAGTCGGATGTCAGGCTTCGCTGAACCGGCACCCCCAGGACTTCGGCGTGCACACTCAGGAATTCTCCCGTGTTGGCCGTTTCGCCATCGAGCCTGAAAATGGCCACCGATCGTCCCTCAACCAGAACCAATTGGGCCAACCACTTGCACAAGGCGGTCGTCTTTCCGGAGCCCGCCGGCCCGATCAAAACGTGGGTCTCCGAGGTACCGTTGGGCGCCAGGGACGGGGGAATGATCCACTCCCCTTTCAACACCTTCATCGCCAACAACAACTGCTCTTTCAGGGCCTCTGGACCGGCCTCGCCGTAGTCTTCGCAGAGACGTTCCACCACCTTCATGGCATACCGCGGTTGCAATCCAGTGGCCTCGAGGATGGGCCCCACCTGCCAATCTCCTGGATAGGAAAGTGTCTTGGGGACAAAGGGTTCGATGGGGACCGGTTCCGGCATCAATTCGAGGGAACTGGCCGTTCCCATGACCGCACTGGCATCGCGCACCAGACCTGAATCGCGGCTCCGGAGCACCTCGGCCCGTATTTCGGACATTTCACGGCGCAATTCCGACAGTGGGTCTGCCGACGCAAGCAGTGCGGCGGGAGCCTCTGGCACACCGCCAATGGCAACCGGCTGTGCAGGAGATGGGGCTGATTCCTCGCCTGTTTCTGATGGCACAGCCGCAAGCACTTCCAGTCTGGGTTTCCTCCACAGCTTGGACACACCTTCGGCCGGCAGTTTGCGGACGTTGAGCACGACCGCATCCGGTCCGAGCTTGCTCCGGATGAGCCCAACAGCCTCGGCCGCGGAATCAACTATGAAGGTATGGACCATCATCGAATCCGGAATGGAAACACGTTTTGTGCCGAAATCCCCGGACCAGGAGGATTCATGCCCAAATTGTGCATCCGAGCCCCCAATCCAGCGATCCAACGTGCTGGTGCCTTGGCCAACCCTGGATCCAATGGCAGGGTACGGCATGCAGGAATGCGAAGAAGTGCAGTGCCCTTACTGCGGCCAAAGCATGGAATTGATGATCGACACCACCATCGCCCAACAGCGATTCACCACCGACTGCGAGGTGTGTTGCCGTCCTTTTGAAGTCTTCGCCGAATGCGAACCCGGCGAAATCATCAGTCTGGAAGTCCAAGCTTGAGCTGTGTCTCCGACCGCCGCCAGCTGGAGGGAGCCTGCTCTGTCTGAGAGGCCATGGGTCCTGAATTGGCGTTGAATTGCCATCAATTCAGGGCTCAGCGACATCGACCCACGAGTTTTTCGTCACCCCAGGCCCCCTGCTCTGACGATTCCGGCCACCGACGCCTCAGCGCATCAAGCCTCGCGCTGTCCGGACATCTCCACCTCATGCTTGCGGCGGGCGGCTTCGATGTCGTAGGTGTCATTGTCCGGATGCTCCGGACTCAACGGCGAAATCTCACGAAGACGATGGATGATCGGTGTCAGCTTCTCGATGAGGTAATCCACATCTTCATCCGTGTTGTAGATGCCGAAGCTGAAGCGCACGGAACCCCGGGCGCGCATGGGAGGCAATCCCATGGCCATCAAAACATGGGACGGATCCAGGGACCCGGTGGTACAAGCAGAGCCCGAGCTGGCACAAATGCCGGCCTGATCCAGCAACAACAGCACCGCCTCGGCCTCGACGAAGTCGAAGGCGATATTGGCCGTGTTGGGCAGGCGCTGGTTGCGATTGCCATTGCGGACCGTGTTGGGGATGCGGCTCAGGACGTGATTCTCGAAGCGATCGCGCAGTCCGCGGATGCGGGTGTTCTCGTCCTCGATGCTGGCCATCGCCAATTCGGCCGCCCGGCCGAAGGCCACGATGTTGGCCACGCTCTCGGTGCCGCCGCGACGCCCCCGCTCCTGATGGCCCCCGATGACATAGGGCTGGAACTTGGTCCGGCGCTTCACGTAGAGCATGCCGATGCCCTTGGGGGCATGCAGCTTGTGGGCGCTGAGAGACAGAAAATCCACACCCAGCTGGCGGACATCGATCTTCAGTTTGCCAGGCACCTGAACGGCATCGGTGTGACACAGCACACCCTTGCTGCGGCACAAGGCGGCGATCTCCTCGATCGGAAAGAGCACGCCGGTCTCGTTGTTGGCCATCATGGCCGAAACGATGGCCGTATCGGGACGTATGGCGCGCTCCAAAAGGTGGAGGTCCAGCGAACCATCGCTTTCCACCGGCAGGTAAGTCACCTCGAAGCCCCGCTTCTCGAGGTAGGCACCGAAATTCATGTTGGCACTGTGCTCAACTGCCGTGGTCACCACATGTCGTTTGCCGCTCGTCACCAGCGCGCTGTGGATGGCCGAGTTGTTCGACTCGGTTCCGCAGCTCGTGAAAGTCACTTCCTTCGGGTCGGCATTGATCAAGGCCGCAACCGTTTCCCGGGCCTTCTCCACATGACCGTGGACTTGCGAACCAAAGGCGTAGGCGCTGGAAGGATTGGCCCACAGCTCGCTCAGGAACGGCATCATCGCCGTCACCACCTCGGGGGCGACGCGGGTCGTGGCGTTGTTGTCGAAATAATAAACCTTCTTGGGTGACATCATGCTCGGGCCCGCGACTCAATCGCAGGCCGGCCGACAAACTAAATCGGGCCGTTCGCCGTGCAAGGTGGGATTTCGGACAAAAACCGTCAGATTATCCGCAGGGTCTACCGCGGCTTTTCGATGAAACCGTGGTAAAGACCCAGATAATAGGGCAACAAGAACACGGTGCCACTGGCCAGAACGTCGCCACTCCCGCCGTAGTCCAGCGTCCAGGGATCGGTGTTCCAGTGCTCAAAATGACGGTTCTCCACGGGCAAGACCTTGCCGTTCACCCGGTGGCCACGGCCCTCGTCCCGAGGGTCGTACAAATCCCGCGACTGCTGTCGGGACAGTCGGACGATGTCCAACCGATGGGAGTTCTGATGCGGCCAATTCAAGCGATCCAAGGGGAAGCCCCTCAGGGTAGCCATCGCGTCCTCATGCCAACCGGCCCATGGATGCACGGAGAATTCCCCCCAGACATTGCGGATGGTTTTGCCCAGCGCCTCGGCAGCGAAGGCGAAGTTGAAGAAGGGGTTTTGTTCCGGAGCCTCCATCGCCCAGTAGGCATAGGACGCGTAGCGCACCCGATCCCGGATCGCTGGATCCTTGCCGTAGCGCAGCAGGTTGTAGAAACACATGACGGCCATCTCGTCGTCGGAATGGTTGCCGGATCCCGGACCGAACTGGACCTTGGGAAACATCAGGTTCTGCGCATAGCCATGTCGGTTCACCAACTCACGGGAAGCCTCCGTGTACTTCGGGTCGCCGGTCACATGCGCGGCGACAGCGAGATAACTGAGGATGCTCAATGAATTGAGCCCCCGCTCGGCCACCCATCGTTCGTCCCGGTTCACCGATTCCGGACCGAACTGTCCCCACCGGGTGGGCTTGCCATCGATGTCCACCAAATTGAACCCATGACTGAGGAGATGATCGGCCAAGTCCCGGACCACCTCGCGGGACCGGTCTTTCTCTTCGGGTGTTTCCGCCACGTGCTCGAAGTAGGCGGCATGAAAGAAGAAGTGTCCGTCGAGCTCGTCACTGCTGGTATCGCTCTTCCAATACCAACGGCCGTCGGCACTCTTGGGCCAGCGGGGTTCGTAGACTTTCCACAAGGCGTCGCGCTGGGCCTCTTCACGGTCGCCTTCAATGCGACCCACATTGGGATCGGGCCACTCCACAGGTCGGACCGTGCGGGCCACATAACCCTTCGGCGGTGCCGGGTTTCCCCCCTGGGTCACTTTCTGGAGAAATCGCAATGCCTCGAACGCACGGGTGGCCCGGGCCTTGGCCTTGGAGTCGCGGGTCGCCGCATAGGCGAAGCACTCGCCGGCTCCATACATCGCGGTCCACAGTCCATCGTTGTCGGAATCATGGGGAGCGGCTGTCGACCGATCCGCCGGAATCTTCAACGGGGCCTCGGCGGTGAATCCATACGAGGTCCGGCGGATGTACTGATCGATCTCCCGCTCGTAGCGCTCCGCCTTCTGGGCCAGCGTCATGGCCTGCTGATCGATGTAGCCCACCCCGTTGGACGTGGCGAACCAGGCCATGCCACCGGCTTGGACCAAGGCTTGGGATACTGCATCGGAAGGCAGCCAACGCGGTCCCTGGCGATATTGGAATTCGGCCCCAGTCCAGCGGATCACTCCGCGGGACGTGGTGAACCAAACCTCACCCGCGGGACCCACCGCGATCCCGGTGAACTCGTTCCACGGGAGTCCGTCTTTGCCCTCGAAAAACCGCCACCCTTTCGGTGTCCGGCAACCCACACCAGCCTTGCCGGCAAACCAGACTTGCCCCGATGCGTCGACGGCGACGCCCAGAACCGAGCGTACCGCCCAAGCCCGATCACCCGCGTCGACAATGGACTCGCGCTCCCAGCCAGAGCCCGTCCGACGGACCAATCCATGACTGGAGGCGGCCCACCAATCCCCATCGCGAGTCACCGCCAACTGCGCGAGGGTCCACGACTCCGGCCAAGGTTCCCGAGTCCACTTGCCGGATTCCCAGCGGTCCAACCGGTGGGTGGAGACCACCAGGAACCCCTGCCCCACCCGCAGCAATTGGATCACCGAAGAGGGTCGGACATCGGCGGTGATCCACTTCCCGTCGGCATCCGGAAACGAGAATGAATCCCTCGGCACTTGCGGCCCCGCTGCGAGGGTTTGCCAGCTTCCTTTCTGGTACTGGTACCAGCCACCCTGACCATAGGCCCGAACCGATCCGTCGGGGCTGTCAACAATCAACGACACCGGCCCTTGGGGCGCACCCGCATCGGCGGTGAAACGCCTCGACAGCTCCTGTCGAAACGCTTGCGGAGCGGGCGCCGGAACCTCCTTCACCGAGGCCCCCATCGCCGCTGCGCAACACATCCAACCCCATGCCAACGCGAGTAACTTCATGAAATATTCAGGTCGACGCGCCGGAGGAATGGGCGATTCGATTCTCAACGGACCGACCGCACCGCTTCCGCCAACTCCCGGACAAATCCGCTCACCCGCTCCACCAGGTCCGCCGATTTCCCGTGCTCGGCAATCCGGTTGACGATGGCGCTGCCCACGACAATCGCCTCGGCATGCTGGGCCACCTGGCGGGCCTGTTCGGCATTGGAGATGCCGAAACCGACCGCGATGGGCAACGGTGAGTGCGCGCGGATCTTGTCGGTCATCATCGCGATGGTATCGCTGACCTGGCTTTGCATGCCGGTCACGCCCTCGCGGCTGACATAGTAAATGAACCCACGCGCCCGGGGAGCGATCAATGCAATGCGGGCGTCCGGGGTGGTCGGAGCGATGAGGTACACCGGGCTCAACCCAACCGAGGCCATGAGCGATTCATAGGTCTCGGATTCTTCGGGCGGCAGGTCCAGAACCAGCAATCCATCCACACCGGCGGCGGCCGCTTCCCGAATGAACCGCTCCACACCCACGCGGTGCAGCAAGTTGAAATAAATGTAGAGGACGATGGGGATTTGCGATTCCTTGCGAATCTCGGCGATGGTGGCCAGGACCTTGGGTGGAGTGGTGCCGCTCTCCAAGCCACGCTGTGCAGCCAACTGGTTGACGATGCCGTCGGCCAACGGATCGCTGAACGGAACCCCCAGTTCCAGAACGTCGACCCCGGCCGCATCAAAGCCCAGCGCCAGACGTCGGGTGGCCTCCAAATCCGGATCCCCGGCCCCGATGTAGACCACCAACCCCCGTTGACCCGCCGCCTTGAGGGTGGCGAAGCGTTGCTCGATGCGGTTCATGGCCCAGACGTTGGGACGGGGCCGGGAGGTGAGGCAAGGTGAACTTGCCTCCCTCTCCTGAGTCGTTCCATGGGCTTGCTTCATCGAACCAGCACGCGAAAGAACCGGCTTCCGTTGGATAGCGGCACCGCAACCCGGAGTGTGGAAGGCCTCGAGATGGCCGGAATCGCCTCGAAGGTGTCCCAGGCTCCACCAACCAGATCATCGCAGAACTGGACCGTGTGGGGGTGTCCCGCCACGGCGTTGATCTTCAGCACGCAACCAGAGGCTGAAGTCTCGATGACGACCAAGGGTGCCGCTGGTGCCCCACCCACCCGCACCACCACTTCATCCCGGGCCGACAAAAGGCCATCCTTGATTTGGAGGCCGATGACGTAGTCTCCAGGTTGGTCGAAGGTCACCGCGGTCCGTGAGGCATTCGCATCGGCAAAGCGCACTTCAGCGGGTCCGCTGATCCCACTCCACTGGAACCAGGGAACTCCAGGTGGCAAGGGCAACCCATCGTCACTGAACAAAGCATCCAGCAGGAGCGTTCCCGGGGCGGCCAGTTGGCGATCAGCGCCCAGGTCGACGGTAGGCGCTTGGTTGTTCGGCAACACGGTGCCCTGCAACGACAAGTCGAAGCTCAAATCGCTGGAAGAACCCGAATTCTGGTGCACCTCCACCGCCAACGTGTTCTCTCCTGCCTTCAAGGCGGCGGGATCCAAACGGTAGTCGAAGTAGGTGGTCTCATCTGTGCCACCGATGGCACTGCTGGCCAGCGTTTGATTCACCACATCCCCTTCCGGCAGGTTGTCCTTGGCCACTTGCACGCCATTGAGCCAAACCACCATGCCGTCATCGCGCAGGACCTTGCAGAGCAAGGCCGTGACCGACGTGGGATCGGCAATCTCGAACTTCAAGCGGAAGTAGGTGGTGATGTATTTGCTGCTGGAATTGGGCCCGAACCCGAGCGTCGTGGCCTGATTCGGATCTCCATAACCCAGGATGCCCTTGCCGGTTTTCCAACTGGAATCATCGAAGGCTGGAGTCCGCCAGGCCGTGCCCAGATCGACACCCGTGTCCAGGTAACGCCAACTGGAACCGGCAGGGATCCAAGTCACATCGCTGCCGGAGCGCCCTGCGGTCACGACCACGTCGTCGGCCGACGACAAGGCTCCGTCAGAGACACTCAGGCGCAAACTGTAGGTACCCTGCCCCGGCAACCGAACTTGCGTGAGACGCTGATCGGGGGATTCGATCACCACCGGGCCCGGGCCTCCCACTTGGGTCCACCGGAAGGTCAAGGCCTCACCCGGCTTCCCGTCATCGGAAACAATGCCTTCCAGGGCCGCAGATTGAGGAAACCGGGTCACCGCCGGAAATTCCTGATCGGGACCCGCATCCACCCGAGGCGGGCGATTGCTGTCCGAGGTCAATCCCGGGAGCGGGGGCCCCGCGCTGGCCATCCATTGGGCAGGATCATCTCCGACGGTGGCTGGGATTCGACGTTCCAGAGAACGTCCCTTGCCCGCCGCCGCATCAGGCCATGGCGATTGAGGACTGTAGCGGACCGTATCCACCGTCAGGTACGGGACCCGCACGCGAACTTGCCCGAGTTGATTGGTTTCCAGATCCGGAGAATCCGGTCGCTGAAGGTCGATGCGTTCCCCGTTGTCTTGCAAGCTGCCAGCCCAAGGCCCCAGCACTGGCACGGAATCAGGAATGCCATGGCGTTGGCGAAACCACGCGGGATCCCCGGCCGACACGACCAACAGTCCCTTCGCGGGAATCATCAACCCCGTCGGGAACGAATAATCCACTCCCGACAAGCGCCAGGTGTTGGTGGGAAACAACGGATCGAACAGCGGCACCGGATTGTCGGTCAGGTTCTGGAGTTCGATGAACTCAACCGATCCCGCGGCTGGTTGGTAGTCGATCTCACTCAAGATGACCGGCCCGATGGCTGGCCGGGCGTTGGGAGAACCCAAGGTCAGCGCACTTTGGAGCACCCACTGCAACTCACCCACCGAATTGGTGTGGCGACCGAGACTCACTCCGTTGGGTGTGGCCCCAAACGACAGCCCGTCGCTGTAGCCCGTGAGGTTGCCGGCGGCGTCGGCCGAGTAAAGCCAGAGCGAGTCACCGTGGGAGTCGAGCCGGAATGCCTTGGCGCCGAGCGACAAGGCATTGAACCGGGTTTCATCCACCACCCAATGGCCACCGGCGAGAATTCGCGTCCCGTCCGGAATCCGGTATTTCTTCGGCTCGCTCCGCTCATCCGTCAAAAACCATCCCCCGATTTCCACAGGCACATTCCCGGGATTGAACAATTCCACCGCATCCCACTGGGGTGGATCGGTATGCACCAAGACCTCGCTCACTTGAATGACGGGCACCGAAAGCACGGGATCCTCCGCCCCGGGAGAACCGCCCGTCCGCGCACTCGTGCGCCACGCCGATGCCAGGCTCGAGGCTGGGCCATTGGGTTCGATCGGAACCAGTGAGAAGCCTTGTCCATCTGCCGCCGGAGGCCAGGGAGACTCGACCCCAAAAGTCACCTCCATCAACGGGGTCCCCGTCGCATGGAGCAGCGCCACCCGTTCACCCCCATTCGACAAGCGCCCCTGATAGACGCCACCCACAGCCACACCGGGATACCTCCGCGCGAAGGCTTCCGCATCGGAAACCAGCACGACAAACCGTCCGGGTTCCAACCGGGTCCCGAGCGGGAATGTGTAATCGATGCCATCGACACACCGGACACCACTGAGGTCCAACGTGTCCGCACCCACGTTCTTCAGTTCGATGAATTCGAAAGCGTCTCCGTCGATGCTGCCCTCGGCAGCTGGATGGTAATGGATTTCCGTCACCCGAAGGGTGTCAAAGGTCTGGATGAGGGTGAATGACGCCTCGATCAACGGACTCCAACTCCCGGCATTGACCACCCGGGCTCGAACAACAGTGCTTTGGTTGAGGGTGATTTCGCCCGAATAAGCACGTCCCCCTGCCGCCACCGCTCCGCCGATTTCACGCGGATCCGATCCATCCAATGTGTAGCGGATTTCCCCGGCCGGGGCCGTGATCGCCAACCGGAATCCACCGACCACGTTGCCGCCGTGCTGAGAAAAGGCCGGTGCCACCGTGGTTGGATACAAGTTTCGGGCCTTCAATTGAGTCAGGACGTTGGCAGTCCGTTGGCCCATGTAATTGGCCATGATGTCATTGACCCGCGGCAACCAGTGCTGATCCCGATTGAGCGGGGTCGCCACCTTCGAATCTCCCCAGCGAGCGGACTCCGCCACGACAGCGGAGTAAATTTGATTGGTCCGCACGGCAAAGCGGTTTCGGGCGGCCGTTGGGGTCAGGGCCCCATTGTTGAAGAAATGCTTCTGGATATGGTCTGCGACCCGAAGACGAAACTCCGCATTGGCGCTGAGTTGCTGCCACAAATACTGGGGATTGCTCTTGGTGAGACTCCAACTGGTGGCTGTTCCGTAAGGTCCGGTCCGATTCTCGGCCACGTTCAGCAAGGTGTGCTCAGAATCGTGGGCCGAAAAGCGGAACCCGCCATGACGCCCGGTGCGGTCGCGCTGTCCATACCAGTTGTTGGGCGAAGTGTTCCCGAGAAAATTGGAAATCGGTGCGTCCAGATTGCCGCCGTAGAGAATCACCAGCATGTAATCAATGAGGTTGTCCACATCGAGCAGGTTCTCGTAGGCGGGGTTCGGGGTGCCGTCAGCATTGCGACCTTCCAGCTTGAAATAGGCGGCATTGTCCGCGACACCCGCTTTGGCCGCGTTGTACAGGCGGGTCCAGGCATCCATGTTCCCGTCGGTGGCGTTGATGGTGTACGGCCCCGCCTCGACCTTGATGACGTCGTAGTCTTCCTTGTTGCCTCCGTAGTAGGTGGCCGCGTAAGCCGCTTCGGGGCGCTCGCAGGTGTTGTACATGCCCCAATACTGGCCATTGATGTACAAGTGGTAGTAGTTCCCGCGCTCCCCCTGACGACCCATGTCGAGTTGGCTATCGCGGCTGAACTGATCCCGGATGAAAACCCCTTGGGAATCTCCCTGAAAACTCCACGAATAGTTCTGAAAGGTGCGCAGATCGAGGGCATCGAACTCATCGGTACCCGCATTGCCGAAGAGCGGAAACTTCAGCTTCGACTCGCCATAAGTTTCACGAAAAAAGAAACGGAGCGCGTGCTTGGGGTTGCCGGTGCTGCGGGAAAATCCTCCCCGGATTCGAATCCCTGCATCGATTTGAAAGCCTTTGGATCCATTCGGAAAAACCAATTCCAGAGAACAGGGGCGTTCCCAGTCGCGCCCGTCCTGCCCTGGGTTGGCATAAATGCCCGTGGTGGAATCGAAGAGGTGCTTCAAGTCTGTGACCACCGAAAAGGACGGCAGGGATTGGAGAGCGGGGATGATCTGATCCCGGTATTTGGCCGAATTCACAATGTCCGGATCCATCCCGTAATCACGGGTGTTGGCACCCCACGAGGTCGGCCACCCCGGAGGCGCGACCCCATTGGTGGACTGTCGGATGACATCTTGCAGGAAGAGGTAGGTCTGCGTTTTCACCGGGCTGGGTTGCAGGCCCTCCTTGAAGGCGGCCGCCCTCAGGATGGTCGTGCCCCGAATCGGCACCGGGCTCGAATAGACAAGCCCTGTCGTAGCGGTGGGCCATGTTCCATTGGTGGTATAGCGCAAGACTGCGCCTTCGGTTTGTGACGAAAGAGTCAGATCGAAGGGGCTCTCAAAGAAGCCACGGGTTTGGCTGAACTTCGGGGCATCCACCCAATTGGCGAATCCACCGCTATTGGCCACACCGGGCGAAGGTGGCTTGAAGTACAACGACTTACCGGCCAGCCACCCGAACGACACATCGGTTTTCTGGGCCGGATAATTGGGCGCAAACTCGCTCACCGCAGTCTTCGCCTCGGGAGCGAATAAGCCCAGGTATTCACCATCGGCCGCGAGGCTGAAATTGGCATGAAGTGGAGCCCCCGCCAGGGCCCGATCTTTCCCGGAGGCAAACACCACGAGAAATGCCCCGCCATTGAGGTTGGTGGCAGGAAACCGCCACTTCGCCGAATTGGCAGGGTCGTCCGTCAACGACCATCCCAACAAGTTCACGGGCGTAGTGCCCGTGTTTTGGATCTCAATCCAATCCGGGTAATCCCCATCGGCATCCGCCAAGACCTGGCCGTTGCTGGCCAGAAACTCACTGATGACCACCGTCGATTGAGCCCAGGCCAGGCTGGCCAGCCAGAATCCCAGAATGAACGCGCGTTGGAGCATGGAGTGATCCTAGCCAGTTCCCGGCCAAAACCAACCCTGAGCCAACTTCTGAGAGCTCCCTTTTTCGTCGGGGTTCCGCACGGATCCCACAGTACCAAGGAGTTTTCGACCGCTCGTTCCAAGCCACAGGCGGTCCTCATCCCCGAGAGCAGTCGGGGAAGACCCGAACGCTCACTAAGGCAACCTCTTACTGTGATAACCGATGGGTCTCTAAAGTTGGATATCCATCCACTTACCAAATCCGTAGAAATTTCAGCGTCTCAAAACGACTAACGATTCATAAGCAGGAGGAGAACCTGGTCTTATTGATGGTCTCCCGCAAAGAGCCAAGGATTACAGCCCGGGAAATCTCACAAACCACCCACGGGTTCCCGGCCGTGGAAATACATAAGACAATGAAAACCATCAAAACACGACCCCAGAGAATGGGAGGGCTGCTTTTTGCCCTCTTCGTTCTCTGCCTCCTCAGCGCCAGAACCCTTGGTGCCGAGGCGGGAGACCTTGACCAAGCCCAAAATGGCGGAGTCAGCAGCACTCCCATCAATCCTGTTGATTGGATCAACGGAAACTCCAACGCCCAAAAAAGTCATTTTGTTGAGGGTGAATCCATCCCATACCGATTGAAGCTCACGGACCTCGCCGTAGGTACCAATTATGTAGATATCGAATGGGATATTCGACAATCTTCCAAAGCAACCATAGACTATATTACTTCTTTCCAGAGGATCAATGAGACAGTCAATCCTCTCAAAGGACTGACGGGAACCTATAGTTCAACAAATACATTCCCTATTCCACCGCCGCCAGTTTCTACAACCAACGGAACCACTGGTAGTTTACCACAGCCGATCACAAGCTTCTCAAGCCTTCCGGCCAGCCAGAAAAATATAACAATATACAACGGTGTTATAACCTCTGTTCAGTATATCAACAACGCCGATGGCAATCTCGGAAACTGGTCCGCTGCCAATTCATCCCAGCGCATCCGCATCACCTTCCGAGCAACGGCCGCACAGGCCGTCCTCGCTTGGGGTGGCCACATCGCCAGCCGCCGGGACTGGGGTGACGGAAACTCCGCGAACGCGGTCCCCGGGTCTCCCTTCCATACCCGCTTCGTCAGTTTGAATGGCAAAGGCGGCAATCAAGACCGAGCCTTGGCTGCTGCGGCCGTGTGCTTGCCTCCGAATTGCGCCATTTCGGGTCCAACGGTCACCTGCACGGCCGGCATTGACACCTACACCGCCCAGACCGACGGAATTGGCAATACCTTCCTCTGGTCCATCAGCGGAAATGGAACCATTGTCGGATCCAACACCGGATCCTCGGTGCAAGTCACCAGCGGTGCTCCGGGTAGCTACACCCTGAACGTCACCATCAGCCGTCCTGCGGCCTCGGGCGGTTGCAGCTCCACCTGCAGTCAGACCGTCACGGTCAATGGACTGCCCAGTTGCACCATCAGCCGACAAAACAGCCAACAAGTGGGTGTGACCCTCTATCAGGGCCCTGTCGGCATGGCCAATTACAGTTGGACCGTCTCCTACAATGGTGCCCCGGCCACTTCGGCCGGTGGCAACGAACCCTCGGTCGCGCTCACAGACCCTGCCGTCCAGGGTACCAATCAACTGGCCTCGGTGACCATCAACCTGATTATCCAAGACACCAACGGATGCATCAGTTCCTGCGTCGCGAATTTCGCTGTTCCTGGTGAATGCATCATCAAGCCACCGCCTAGCTGCCCCAAAACCCAGCAAACCTTCAATTACGGGGGTGATCCCACCAACAGCACGTTCGTGTGGAGCATCGTGCCCCCCGGATCCCCGGTCTCCATCGTGGGCTCCAACACCGGACCCAGTGTGGTGGTCACCTCCCCGGTCTGCACCGAGTTCAACATCCGTCTGGAGGTCACTGCACCGGATGGCTTCGTCACCATTTGCGAGACGACCAATGCGTTCGTCGACACCACTCCGCCGGTGTTGAGCAACCTGCCGGTAGGCCGGGATCTGGGCTGCAATCCGCCCCCCCCAACCTGCGCAACCAATGTCATCGCCCTCGACAATTGCGACGGTGACATCAGCTCCCGAGTGGTCTGCATCCCCGGCAACATCGTGGAGACCGGAACCTGTTCCCGCAGCCAAACCTTCGTCTACTCGGTGATCGACTCCTGCGGCAATGCCACCGCCTCGGATGTCACCTTCACTTGGAAGACTGACACCACAGCCCCCGTGCTCAGCAACCTGCCGACCGGTGGTGAGCTGGGATGCAATCCCACCCGTCCCTCCTGCTCCACCGCAGTGACAGCGACCGACAACTGCGATGGTGACATCAGCAGTGCGGTCGTCTGCACCTTGGGCTTGATCCAGGAAAACGGGAACTGCACCCGCAACCAAACCATCACCTACACGGTGACCGACGCTTGCGGCAATGTGGCGGTTGCCAACGTCAACTACACCTGGCGCGAAGACTCCACTCCGCCGGTGTTGAGCAACCTGCCTGTGGGCCGGGACCTGGGCTGCAATCCGACCCTCCTCCCGACCTGCTCCACCAACGTCACCGCGCTCGACAATTGCGATGGCGACATCACTGCCCGGGTGGTCTGCACGCCCGGACTCATCGTGCCAACCGGAACCTGTTCCCGCAGCCAGACCTTCGTCTACTCGGTGACCGATTCCTGCACCAACGTCACCGCATCCTCGGTCACCTTCACGTGGAAGGAGGACACCACAGCCCCCGTGCTCAGCAACCTGCCGACCGGTGGTCAGTTGGGATGCAATCCCACCCGTCCCTCCTGCTCCACCGCAGTGACGGCCACCGACAACTGCGATGGCGACATCAGCAGTGGAATCGTCTGCACCGTGGGCTTGATCCAGGAAAACGGGAACTGCGGCCGCAGCCAAACCATCACCTACACGGTGACCGACGCTTGCGGCAATGTGGCGGTTGCCAACGTCAACTACACCTGGCGCGAAGACTCCACCTCTCCGGTGATGATCAACCTCCCGGTGGGCGGTGATCTGGGCTGCAACCCAGTCCTCCTCCCGACGTGCGCCACCGACGTCACCGCAATCGACAACTGCGATGGCGACGTAACGGCATCGATCACCTGCACGCCTGGACCCATCGTGGACACGGATCGCTGTGGAAAAATCCAAGCCTTCTTGTACCGGGTCGAGGACAGCTGCGGAAACGTGGCATCGGTTGAGATCCGTTACACCTGGCGCGAGGATTTCACTCCGCCGGTCTTGGACAACCTCCCCACCGGTGGCGATTTGGGGTGCAATCCCACCCTCCCCACCTGCTCATCCTCGGTCACGGCCAGCGACAACTGCGACGGTGATGTGACCGCCTCGGTCATTTGCAGCGCTGGTCCGATCGTCGAGATCAATGGCTGCCTCCGGAGCCAAACCTTCACCTATACCGCCCGGGACCTCTGCGGCAATCGAGTAGGCACACCCGTCACCTACACCTGGCGAGAAGACATCACTCCGCCAGTGCTGAGCAACCTGCCCATCGGTGGCGAACTGGGCTGCAATCCGACGCTGCCCACCTGCTCCACCTTGGTCACCGCCACGGACAACTGCGACGGCGACGTCTCGGGGTCTGTGACCTGTGTCCCGGGCCCAATCGTGGAAATCAATGGCTGCCTCCGCAGCCAGAGCTTCACCTACATCGCTCGCGATACTTGTGCCAACGAGGTCCGCTCAGTGGTCACC
>JACCDP011006427.1_pt1 | contig 46176 bp, 39 predicted proteins | sample 7445841 | NCBI WGS metagenome assembly JACCDP01 (sample SAMN15323441, study PRJNA562643) | freshwater metagenome | isolation source: river surface water | place: USA:Blue River Watershed | collected 2017-08-17
CAGGTAGAGCCGATCTCCACTCAACACCAGGGGAGCCTGGCCCGAGCCATCGTCCACCAGGTCGGCGCGTTGCAGTTCGCCACACCAGGTGGTCAGCGTCCATCCGCTCAGGACATCGTCAGGCTGGGGGATCGTTGGCAACGCCGGGGGCTGGTATCGATCGAGGGGGATGGCCAGCGTCTCAGCCGGCTGCTCCAGGGTGCGGCGCAGATCCAGGCAGACATGACCGCGTCCGAGTTGATGACTGGCCAGTGCTGCCGCCAGCAACACGATGCAGGGGGCATCCGGCACTTCCTCGTGCAGAAAACGCACCAGGGCCACGTCCAGCTCGCGCAGCCATCCGCGAATCACCCATTGGTCCAGCAGCGTGATCAGGCTCAGGGGGCTATCCAGCGGGTGTGTCATGACACGCCTCCCGAGTGGCCCGCAAATAAACGGTCCAGTTCCAGCATCAAGGCTTTGGGGGGGCGGTCGAAGTGCACGCCCGCCGTGGGAGCGGTAATGCCACGGACATAGAGGTACAGCGCTCCGCCCACATGCTGGTCGTAGTCGTAGTCGGGCAGGCGTGAGCCCAGCAGGCGATGCAAGGCAAAGAGGTACAGCACGTATTGCAGGTCATAGCGGTGGGCGCGAATGGATGCTTCGATGCTGGCCGCGGTGTAAGCGCCGTCATGAGCGCCCAGCCAGTTCGACTTGTAGTCCGCCACGTAATAGCGCCCCTCATGTTCCAGCACCAGGTCCATGAAACCCTTGAGCATGCCATGCAGCGTTTCGCAGGCCAGCGCCGGGCGGGGTCGCCCTTCCAGGGTGTGTCGAGTGACCGCCTGGTCCAAGGCTTGCAAATTGAGTTGCCGCGTTTCGATCCAGAACTCCATTTCGGCCCGGGCCGTGACGAGGGTGTCCAGGCGTATCGAGGTAGAGCCCGCTGGTAGGGGAGTCGTCAGCAGCGTTTGAACCCAGTCGAACAACGGCTCCCCCCAGCTGTCCCAACCCATGGCAGCGCAGCGCTGGGTGATCTGTTGTCGTAAGGTGTCGGGTGTCTGGAGCACCGTCTCAAAGCCCGTATTGGCACACCATTCCATCAGCGCATGCAGGAAGGTACCGGGGTGCGCCCCTTTGGGAAACCGATGCATGGGGTGCACCGACGTCGCAGTGGGCAGCGCAGTGGGCAGCGCATTGGGGGGTGCTGTGAGCGGTGCTGTGGGCCAGTCCTCAGCGACGGGTTGCTCTAGTTGGCTTTCCAGCCAGTTGGCGGTTTGCGCCGTGTCATCCGGGACGGGGCGGGGTGGGGAGGGATGACCCCCCATGGGTAGGTTGGAGTAACTGCTGATCCACCAACGTTCCCGCGCTGCGCGTTGGGGACGGCAGGCCAGGCCAGGCGTGCGGGCCAAGGTGGGGTCGTCAAATCGATGGTCGTTCACCACCGGCGCGTCCACCACCTGGACATGGGGATGCCCACGCACAGCCTCGTACACGGCTGGTACCAACGAATCGGGCGTCGCGTGCTGCAGCCCCAGCAGATACGCAAGAGCACTGTGTGCATGGGTCTCCAGGTGGGCCAGACCCAGCCAGGTGAGATGGCACGCGCGGGTCAGGGCCACGTAGAGCTTGCGAACGTCTTCGCCCAGGCGCTCAGCGTCGGCCCTGGCTCGAATTGCTTCATCGCCGGCCAGGCTCACCTGCAACTCGCCCGCGTCGTCGTGCCAGGTCAGGGGCACGTCATCGATTTTGCTGGGGCGAGTGGCGCAGATGAAGGGCAGCATCACGAGTGGATACTCCAGCCCCTTGGATTTGTGGATGGTCACGACCTGCACCAGGTTGGCATCGCTTTCCAGGCGCAGTTTCTTGTCGTCCGAGCCACCCTGGGGTTGTGCCATGTGCTCGGCCAGGAAGCGGATCAATGCCTGTTCGCCCTCCAGCGTGGCGCTTGCCTGTTGCAACAATTCGGCCAAATGCAGCAGATCGGTCAGGATGCGCTCACCGCTTTGACCCCAGGCATCGACTTGCAGGTGCAGCAAACGCGCTGCACACTCAAAGTCGATCAAGATGCGACGCAGCATCGGCAACACACCTTGCTGGCGCCAGATCTCGCGGTAGCCCTTGAACTGCTCGAGTCGACTCTCCCATGCCAGTTCATCGGTGTGAAGCGCATCCAGCGTTGCAAAATCCAGCCCCAGCGTGGGGGTGCAGAGGGCAGCTCGAACCCACCGCTCGTTGTCGGGCTCTGCACAAGCGAGCAACCATCGGTAGATCTCGGTGGCTTGCGGGGTGTCGAATACGGTGTCCTTGTCGGACAGGTACACCGATCGCACGCCACGCCGAGCCAGGGCTTGTCGCATGCTCTGGGCCTCTTGCCGGTTGTTGACCAGGATGGCGATATCGGCGGGCTTCACGGGCACGAGGGGCAGACCGGGTTCCACAAAACCCGCCGACCCTTGTTGCCCGAGCTGGAGCCAGCCCACCAGTTGAGTGGCGCTGATCTCGGCCATCTGGTGGATATACGCTTCCTTGGACAGTTTGCCCTGGGGGGGCAGCACATGGAGGCACAGCGGTGCTGGCGTGTTCCCCTCAACGACGAACGACGCAGGCAGTCCTTGGGCAGACACCGGGATGAAGGGCACGGGGTTGCTGCCGTTTCGTCGGAACAAAAAGGCGCCCATGGAATCGGGCTCCAGCTCCACTCGCTGAAAGCAATGGTTGGTGGCCTCCACCAAGGCCTGGGTGGAACGGAAGTTGGTGCCCAGCGTATGCAACCGCGGACCCACAGCTGCTCGCGCTTTGAGGTAGGTGTGAATGTCCGCGCCCCTGAAGGCGTAGATGGCCTGTTTGGGGTCGCCAATCAGGATGAGTGTTGAGTCCTGGTCGTTGCGCTCGGGTTGGTATATGCGTTCGAAGATGCGGTATTGCAGCGGATCGGTGTCCTGAAATTCGTCGATCAAGGCCACAGGAAACTGCTGTCGTATGACCTGGGCCAGACTGGCGCCGTTCTCGCCGTGCAAGGCGCTGTCCAGGTTGCTCAGCAAATCGTCAAAGCCCAGCTGGGCACGGCGCTGCTGCGTGGTCTTCAATTCGGCCGCAATCCAGCGTGCGGCGTGGCCGAGCAGGCCGGCTTTGGGCAGTGGCAGGTGTCGCTGCGCTATGCGTACACCGGCCAGTTCATCCAGCAGGGGATGCTGGGGGGGCGAGCCATGCGTCCAGGCTTCTGCCATGCCTTGCGGTGTCAGCCGAAGCCAGGCGGCGTCTCCCAGTGACAATTGTTCGGTGGGCGTGGTGGCCCATTCCCTGATCGTGTTGAGCCATCGCGTGTAGTTCGCCGGACCGAGTTTTCGGCGATCGAAGTGATGCTGCTCGTTGGCGAGTCGTAGCAGGTGTTCAAATTCGTCGACCCATTGTGGCCAAGCTTGCTTCAGTGCTTGCAGCTGCGCGCGCCGGTCATCATGGCATTGCTGGAGTATGACGGAAGGGGGGGCTTGTGCCGGCAACTTCTCGGCCAAGTCCAACACATGCCTCAGGGCTTTTTCCAGCTCGGCGGGGTGATTCCAGAAAGCCGTGACCTGTTCCAGTTCGGGCTGCGATAAGGGGTAATAAAACTGCCGCCAGTAATCGCGAACCACCTCGGCTCGCAACTCGCTCGGATCGGTCTCCAACGTTTGGGTGAACAGACTCAGGCTGTCAAAGGCATGCTCGTGCAGCATGCGGTTGCACCAGCCGTGGATGGTGGAGACGGCAGCCTCGTCCATCCACTGCGCAGCCAGGTCCAATTTGCGTGCGCAAGCGGCCCAGTCGCCCGGCGCATAGCCGGCTCTGAGATCGTGCAGCAGGTCGGGTTGCTGGGGCGGCACCACGTCCTGCGGTGACACGCGAAAATAGTTGGCCGCCTGGGCCAGCCGTGCTCGTATTCGGTCGCGTAACTCCTGGGTGGCGGCCTCGGTGAAGGTCACCACCAGTATCTCGGGCGGCGTGAGCGCGCGACCGTGTGCGGCCACCTCGCCCCCATGCCCCAGCACCAGGCGCACGTACAGCATGGCAATGGTGAAGGTCTTGCCGGTTCCTGCGCTGGCCTCAATCAGCTGGCTGCCGCGCAGCGGCAAGGTCAAGGGCTTGAGTCGGGCAGGCCCCTCGGGCGTCACGGTTTCGCGGCTCATGCGCTCTCTGCCGGTTGGCCTACACATGCGCGCAGCGGTGCGTAGAGCGTGTCACACAGTTGGCTGAATTCGCCCTCGGACCACAGCGCGGCAAAGCTGGGGTAAGTGCGAAACAAATAAGGGCTTTGCTGCGATTCGCCCCCGGTGTTGTAGCCTGGGTCGTATTGCTCCTGTGCTGCTTTCACGGCTTTGAGAGGGGCTGACGCCAACGGTCCTTCGAGGCGGCTGCCGTCGCGGCCCAGCCAGGCGAAGCCGGTTTTGGTGGCCAATGGCAGCGGGTAAGAGAGGCCACGCAGGTAGTGGTCAATCAAGGCGTCAAACTGCAGGCGCGCCCAGGCGGGATCGAGTGCTCGCAAGGTCACCTTGCCGTTTTTACCGATCACCTCGGTGGTGATGCGACTGCCGCTGACGTGGGCCGCCAGGTGCATCACCCAGGCCGGTAGCAGCGCATCGAGACGATAGTGATTGTCTTTGAGCAGATGGCTGGAGCTCAGCTCAATGCGGTGCCAGGCGGGAGACTCTGGTCCAGTGGCTCCGTCCTCTGGAGCCGCAGTCAGATCGGTGTGTGATGCCATGCGTTGTGTGAGAACGCCTTGCACTTGGACACATTGACCATCGACGATCCGCTCGTGATTGAACACGACGTCCTCGAGCAGCACCGGGTACTGGGCGCGAGCTGCTTGGTACAGCTCGAACATGGCATCCAGGGGTTCGGTCAGCGCATCCTGCGCGATCTGCGCCAAGTTCCCCATGGGCAAATCACCGCGTCGGGTGATACGGGCGAGTTGACGCTGCATGGCCTGCTGATCATCCTCGCCGCGCAGCCAGGCGTCATGACGGGCTTGGATCAGTTCGTTTTGCAGAGACCACGCCTGCAAGGCATCCAGGGCGAAGGTTTCATGGTCGTCGCTGGTCACGCCCTCGTGGTCCAGCGCGATGTGCAAGCGTTCGCGGTAAAAGGTTTTGACCGGATGCTTGAGAAACTCGCCCAGTTGCTTGAGCGAAATGGCTTGATCCAGCACAGCGGGTGGCAAGGGACTGCTGCGGCTGGGGGGAGCCACCCAGGCCGAGGGCTGACACTCCCATTCCCGCGCATAGGTGAACAGCGCCGAGTTGTCGGGGGTGGTGCCGAAATACTGGGGGCTGAATGCTTGGAGGGGGTGCTCCACGGTCAAGGCTTGCAGCAAGGCCTTCGGGTCGTCCTGGCGGTGAAGTGTCCATCCCGCAGCGATGTGGTCGCGCAATTGGCTCACCAGCACCGAGGGCGGACGTTGGGCGTTGTCCTGGATGCTTTTGCCGACCCAGCTGATGTGCAGACGCTCGCGCGCCGACAGCAAGGCTTCGAGAAACAGATAGCGGTCGTCCTCTCGCCGCGAGCGATCGCCGGGCCGCAGGTCGCGGGCCATCAGATCAAAGTCCAGCGGCGGGCGGGCGCGAGGAAACTCGCCATCGGCCATGCCCAGCAGACAGACCATCCGAAATGGGATGGCCCGCATGGGCATGAGCGTGGCAAAGGTCAGTTGTCCGCCCATGAAGCGTTGCGCCAGATGGGGCTGGTCCAGTTGGGTGAGCCAGTGATCGCGCACCACACTCAAGGGAAGCTCTTCTTGCAGTTGTGCCACCTCACAAGCCTGCAACCACTGTTGCAGGCTGTTGTGCAACTGCAGCAGCAAGGCCGCATCCTGTGGCGCTTCGCTGTGCAGGAAATCGGCCATCAAGGCTTGCAAGCGTTGACCCCAGACGGCAGGCGTCGCGGGTTGTGACACGGTGCGCATCCAGGATTCCAGCGCCCGCAGCAGACGGTCCAGTGGGCCCACCAAGGCCGCGTCCAGACCCGCCACTTCGGCCAGCGGTTCAATGCCATGCCAGTCGCGGTCGGTGCGTTGCGTGGGGTCGGAGCCCACGGCATAGCCCAGCAACATGCGCTTGAGGCCCTGCATCCAGGTGTTTTGTTCGCGCTGCCCCGCCTGAACCTCCTGATTGCCCAGGTCCCCCATGAAGGGTTGGCGATGACGGGCATCGAGCCCCCAGCGGATATGGGCTTGCTGAATCCAGCGGCGCAGCAGCGGCAGGCTACCTGCGTCGAGACCAAAGCGCTGACGCACGGCCGGCACGTCGAGCAGGTCCACCATCTGGCTCACGGCCAGGCGTGAGTCGGACACGCTCAGCAAAAACTCCAGCGCAAACGCCACAGGGGACTGATGCCGCTGGGACTTGTCAGCAATGGAGAACGGGATGTGTCGCGGGTCGCTGGCCGGCAGAAGTCCAAACACGGCCTCGATGTGGGGCGCGTACTGGTTCACATCCGGCACCATCACGATGACGTCTCGCGGGTGCAAGGTGTCATCCGCATTGAAGGCCGCCAGCAGTTGGTCGTGCAGCACCTCCACCTCGCGCTGGATGCTGTGCACGACATGAAAGCGCACAGAGCGGTCGTGTTGCGGATCCACGGCGGGCCACTGCGCCCGTGTCTCCTGCACGGGCCTGAGGTTCAGGATGTCGTCTTGCAATTGGTTGAGCAGCCTGCCGGGTCCGCTGTCGGCATGAGCCTCGAAGAGGTCGATGCGATGACCGGCGGCCTGAAACAGGGGGCGGTAGTCGTCGGGTGTGTCGGCCTCGTCGACAAAGCGGATGTAGTCGCGTCCCTGCTTGCCCCAGGAGGCCAGCAATGGATGGGCGTGCAGGTGCAAGTCGTCGTCGCTCAGTTGCAGAGGCAGTCCCGGCTTGCGCGCATGCCGAGTGGCTGTGCGTCGCGCCAGATCCTGCGCGCTGACCACATCCGCCCAGTTGAACTGACACGGGTTGTGCACGCACAGCAGCACCTGGGTGAATGTCGAGATGCCTCGTAGCACTTCCAACGACTGGCTCGGCAGGGACGAGAGCCCAAAGACGGAAACCCGCTGAGGCAAGCGGGGCGGACGGGTCTTCAGGGTGGGCAGGGTGCGCAAAAACTGCTGGTGCACGGCCGCGCGGCTGGTGTGGCTGGCCATGCCGGCATCTTGTAACAAGGCACGCCATAGCAAGGCCTGCCAGCGAAATTTCGAAGCCAGGGGTTTTGACTGTCCCTGCAGGTTGATCAGGACATCATGACCGCTGGCCCAGGCGTCCAGCCAGTCGGCGCGGTAGACCTGGTATTGATCAAACAGGTCGGCAATCTTGTCCGCCAGTTGGTAGCGCTTACGCAACTGCGGGTCGTCTTGCAAAAAAACCGCGAGGGGCTCATAACCCGTCTGATGCGTCAGCGTGGGCAACAGGCGCATCAGACGCCAGATCAGCAGCGGTTTGTCAAACGGCAGTACGTCGGCCACCGCCGTCGGGCCCAGCACGGCGCGGTAGGCCCTCCACATGAAATTGGACGGGAGCAGCATGTCAAAGGCCGCGGCGATACCGCAGCCTGCGTCAGGCGAGGCGCCCGGCGCGGTGGCCAGGGCCAGCTTGAGCCACTGAGCGATCCCGTTGCTTTGCACCAGGACGGTTTCGTTTTCCAGGGGGGGGAGCGGGTGCGCCTTGAACCAGTTCACCAGCAGTTGCTTGAGCAACTCGGGCTTGTTGCCATGGATGACCATGAAGCCACTGGTGAAGGCGTCGGGCGTCAAGGACATGGGGCAGGCGATGGGTGACGGAGTGAACGTGGCAGGAATCACCCATCATATTCAAAGTCGGCCGACTGACGAACCGGATTTGCCACCTACTATGGGTGGAGACTTGATGCCTAACCCATTGGATTTCGATCATCGGTACCAGCCTGGACTTGGCCGTTGGGGCCTGGGGGGGCAGGGGGGGCACCAGGTGACTGGGCCTGCAGCTTTTTCATCGCACCAAGAAGACAGCCCTGTCTTGACCCTTACTGGGGATCGAACTTAGGATAAGTCAGTTAATTTCTACATGACTTTCGGAGACCCCTATGACGATTGAGATCATCAAACCCCAGCGCGCCGACGTGCTCAAGTGCGTGGCCCGCTACAACGAGTTGAACCCTGTCACCACGGGGTTGCCCGACATGCAACTTGAGCAGTGCAAGCGGACCTTCCTGAGCGTGCTGGGTTTTGAGCAACCCCGGGGCGACGAGCAGCACTCTCCTTTTGGCAACCATGTCTCGCCCAAGATCTCTACCCAGCGAACCGGCTTTGGAGCTGCATTTGTTCGGTCAAAGCCTGGTCGTGGCGTGCTGATGCATGCCCACGATACTTCCGAATGCTTCATGCCCATTGAGGGGCGTTGGATGGTGGAATGGGAAGGACCTGACGGGAATGAGCATGTGTTGCTCGACCCCATGGATTTCATTGCAGTGCCGATTGGCGTGCAGCGACGCTTCGAGTGTGTGGAGGTGCCGGTGGGCAAGGAAGAGGGCATTCTGTTTGCCATCATCAGCGGTGAAGCCCCAGCGGTCGAGTGGTCGCCAGAAGCAATCCAGTTGATGGCCAGTGCTGGGGAATCCGTGGTGCGAAAGCCGAGTTGATTCACGCAGTGGGCGAGACGGGCTGAATTGTTTGCGGCAATGTTCTACCCGTCTCTCAAGTTGCATTTCCTCCAACCTCTGGACATTTGTTCGACATTGAGAACAAAAATGTTTATTCGCCTTTGTTGGAGGAGAAAAAATCAAACGCAGCCAATCCCAGTCCACCCATCAAAATCAGTGTGATGTCCAATTGTGGAAGCTTAAAGATATAGGGCAGCAAGAAAGCAGCCATCAGTGTGAGGCCGATAAAGCCGGTAACGCGTACCCAGGATTTCATGCCATGTTCCTTTTGATAAATTCAGAGACAAGCCATCGCGAAGAACGCAGCAAGCGAGCATCGTTTTGGTGAGAGCCCACCGCCTGCACACCCAAAGGCAAACCATTAGACAAGGTGAGAAGCGGCAAATTCACGCTGGGCAGTCCAGCAAAGCTCCAGACAGTTTGCATGATTGGATTGCCAGTGGATGTCAGGCTGTGGGGGGCCGTTCCTAAAGCCGCCGGACACAAAATGGCATCGTAAGTAGCAAAGTACTCATCAAAGGCGTTCATGACATGGAACATGCGGTCCTTGGCAATGAGGTAATGGGTACCTGACATGGTCATGGATTTTTCGACGCGCGCACGCAGCGGCTCGCTGAGTTGCTCGCGGTGATGCAACCACTCTTTTTGTAGGCACACGCCCAGCTCAATTTCGTTAATCGTCACCAACCAAGGCGCCACTTGCTTGACGATATCGGGCAGTTGCACAACTTCAACGTTATCTCCCATGTGGGCCACGAAGGCCTCATAGGCCTCGCGAGCTTCAGGTTCGACCTCATCCCACCAGGGGGTTTTGACAAAGCAAAACTTTGGCGGCAAGGGCGGCTGAGACACCGCCACATCATAGAGTCTGCGAGGACTTTGTCGGGCGCTGGCGCTGTCGTGGCCGTCGTCACCCGACATGATTTCGGTGACTTTGGCAATATCTTCCAGATTGCGTGCAAACACACCAATTTCGTCCAAAGAAGGCGACTGGTCCAAAACACCTGTACGTGGCAAAAGACCGCGAGAGGGCTTGAGGGCATAAACACCGCAAAAAGAAGCAGGCCGAATGACAGAACCGTTGGTCTGAGTGCCCAGCGCCACCGGTACCATGCCCGCGGCCACCGCTGCAGCAGAGCCACTGGACGAACCCCCAGGGGTGTGCTCCAGATTGTGCGGGTTGCGTGTGGGGCCAGGATGTGTAGTGGCGAATTCTGTTGTGACGGTTTTCCCGAAAATCACTGCGCCAGCAGCACGCAAGCGGGATACCACGGTGGCGTCGCCGACAGAGTAACGACCAGCATGGATGGGACTGCCGTATTCAGTCGGGAAATCCATGGTGTCGATGATGTCCTTGACACCCACCGGAACGCCGTACAGAGGGCCAGGCAAATGACCCGCCTCACGGTCTCGATGCAGGTTGTCCGCTTGCAAAGCAACCACCCGGTCATCGCGGTGCGCAAATGCGTGAATGGCTTGGTCTGCCTCATCCACAAAACGCCCGAGTTTGGCGGTGAACTCCTGCACCGTTTCCTGGCCGCTGATCAGGTGCTCGCGCACCTCCAATGCGGTCAGATCGGACACATTTTTTGTAGCTTGTGTCATCAGTTTGACTTGAAGAAGTCTGGATTGACCACCGACTCGTCGTTGGGATCGCGTTCCATTTCAACCGACTGGTTGAAGAACTGGTCTGGCAAGTAGGTGACCATGGCTGGGAAGACATAAGTCATGACCAGTGTGAACAAAATAATATAGACGAAAGGCATACACCCTTTGAAGATGGTGTTCAATTGCAGCGTTTTGGGTGCAACCCCTTTCAGGTAATAAGCCGACATCGCCATTGGTGGGGTCAAGAAAGCGGTCTGCAGATTCACGGCGATCAAGATGCCGAACAAGATAGGGTCGATGCCATAAATAGGCAGCAAAGGCAGGAAGATGGGCACGAAGATGATGATGATCTCGCTCCACTCCAACGGCCAACCCAAGATGAAAATCAAGAACTGGGACAACAGCAAAAACTGCAAGGGCGAAAGGCTCAATGAAACCATGAAATCCTTGACCAAATGCTCACCGCCCAAGTAACCAAAAACCGAAGCGAAAGTGGCCGAACCGACAAATAGGAAACACACCATGGCCGAGGTGCGAGCCGTGAGGTAAACCGACTCGCGCAGTCGCTGCCAAGTAAAGGCGCGATAGACGATAGCCAAAATAATGCCACCCAAAACGCCCATGGCTGCCGCTTCGCTGGGTGTTGCCAAACCAAACAAAATTGAGCCCAACACCGACATGATCAAGACGGCCAGAGGCAAAAAGGCTTTCAACACCATGACAATGCTTTCCCAGACGCTGTACTGATCCACGTCTTTGGGCTTGGGGCACAAAGAGGGATTGAGCGTGGCACGCACAACGATGTAAAGCAGGTAGAGAAAAGCCAGTGTGAAGCCAGGGATGATGGCAGCAGCGTACATCTTGACCACCGAAACGCTGGCTGTGGCCGCATAAACAATGAGCAAGATGGAGGGTGGAATCAAGATGCCCAATGTGCCACCTGCCGTGATCACACCACTCGACAGTTTTTCGTCATACCCGGCTTTCAGCATCGCCGGCAAGGCAATCAGGCCCATCAGAGCTACCACTGCTCCAACAATGCCGGTGGCTGTTGCAAACAGCGTGCAAGTGACCAAGGCAGCCACAGCCATAGAGCCAGGAAGCGCACGCAGACCAACCTGCAAACTTAAAAAGAGTCTGTCTAGGATGTTGGCTCGCTCAATGATGTATCCCATGAAGAGAAACAAGGGTATCGATATGAGCACATCGTTGTTCATCACACTGAAGGTGTTTTGTGTGAACAGGTACAAGATGCGGTTGTCCCATATCAACTGGTCAGGCGTGAAATAGGCGTAAAAGCCAAAGCCCATGCCCATGGCCATCATCGTGAAGGCAATTGGGAATCCGAGGAAAATAAAGACAATAAATAGCCCCAACATAAGGAGGGCGACAAACGGATCACTCATGATGATTCTTTCTCAGCGTGTTGTTGAATCAACACTTGTTCAAGTTCTTCGACATCGCTGCCGCGAGACAACCACTCGCCAGTGCGGATGCAGACAAGGCAACGCATGACTTCAGCCGCGCCTGCAATAAGAAGCGTAATGCCGGCTACAAAAATGATCGACTTCAGGGGCCAAACGGGTACGCCGGCAGGGCTGTTCACGCTTGATTCAAAAATTCGGATGCTTTCGTAAGCGTATTGGCCACCAGTGAACACCATGGCAAAAATACCTGGAAAGAAAAACAAGAAATACAAAGCCAGATCCACTTTGGCTTGTGTGCGGTTGGACCAGTTGCGATAAAAGAAGTCGCCTCGAACGTGCGAGTTGCGCGAGAGGGCATAAGCACCCGACATCATGAACATGGCACCGTACAACATGTAGCTCATGTCAAACGCCCACACGGTGGGGCTATTGAGCACATAGCGCATGAACACCTCAAAACAGGTGGAGGCGGTCAGGATCAACACACACCAAGAAAAAGCGTGACCAATTGACTTGTTGAGGATGTCAATCCTTCGAATCCAAAATTCCATGTGATTCACCTAATTCGGACAAAAAGAAAGACTGCCGAAACGGATCTCGGCAGTCTTTGTCGCTGACGCCAAGCTCAGACTGGCAGCTTGGTTTTTTGCACGTGCTCGTAAGCCATGCGATAGTTAGCTTCGTTCGTGAAGTGGTAGAAGCCCACGCGACGCGACCAGGCCTTGAACGAATCGTTCACTTCCTTGAACATGTCGACTTCTTTTTCCAGTTTTGCAGTGACGACGTCCCAGGCAGCCAATTGGCCTTGGTAGACATCTGAACTGGTGCGGGAGACCTGCACCTTGTGCTTAACGATAAGTTCCTGCAAATCCTTGGAGTAGTTTTCGTGTGCCAAGGCTGTAGATGCGGTGGATGCAGCTTCAGCGGCGTACTTCAAGATGGCCTTTAGATCGGCGGGTAAAGCGTTGTACTTGTCTTTGTTGAAGATAATTTCAAAGAATTCTTGGGCCTGGTGGAAGGAACCCATGGAGTAATACTTGGCCACGTCTTGTGCGCCAAAACGCATGTCAGCTGTGGGGTTGTTGAATTCGAAGGCGTCGATCACACCGCGTTGCATGGCTGGCACAATTTCGCCGCCTGGCAATTGCGCAACGGCCATGCCCATTTCCTGCAACATATCTGCTGCCAAGCCAATGGTGCGGTACTTGAAGCCTTTCAAGTCGGAAGCCTTTTTTGGGGGCGCCTTTTTGAACCATCCCAGAGGCTGAGAAGGCATTGGGAAAGAGAAGAAACCAACCACATTCAGGTTCATCTTGGCGACCAATTTGTCCCACAACTGCTGGCCACCACCCGCCTGAATCCAGCTCAGGCCGATTTCAGGGGTTGCGCCGCTCACAGGGCCAGTGCCAAACAAAGAAGCAGATTTGTTTTTACCGTACCAGTAGCCAGAAACGTGGTGCCCACCGTCAAGCACACCTTTGCTCACCGCATCGATAATCTCAAATGGTTTGACCACAGCGCCAGCTGGCAGATATTCGATTTTCAGGCGGCCACCGGACATTTCATTGACGCGGGTGACGTATTGCTGCGCCATTTCGCTGAAAATCTCGTTGGTGCCCCAAGAACCTTGCATCTTTAAAACTATGGGCGCTTGAGCGACGGCAATCAGTGGCGCGCCCATCAATGGGGCAGCCACGGCAGCCGTGGCTGCCTTGCCAAAGAAGCGGCGACGGCTGGCCATGGGGCTATCGATTGCTTGAACGTCTTGCTGAGCTGTGGTCATTTTGTCTCCTGTTAACCTTTGTACTAAAAAATATTACACCAAAAAATATTATCCATCAGACTCATGATGGGCTTCAAGTGATAACCCTATAACCCCTAGCACGCATGCGACCACGACCTGCCACAACACCGCAGAGCAAAACCCTGCAACCGCGTGCAGGGTCCGGTGCATCGCCGTGGCCCTGTCTTTCGGGTCATTTTTCAAAAGCACAGGCCAGTCACTCAATGGGGCCAGCCCCACAGAGCCGATCTCACCTTCAGTCTCGCCAAAACCTATGGGGATTTGTTGGTGGTTAATCTATCAAACAGGTGAGTCCGGTAAACCGCAGAGGCCGGTGGCACCAAGGGCGTCCCCAGACCATTGGGGTGGCGGCGTTTCAGCCACTCATCGAAAACTTTCTAGTCTTTCATCACCTGAAGACAGAGCGATGCCAACTCATCTTGGCAGATCAATTGAATTGAGTTTTCTCTGGCAAATTTAAGTGCCACACCGGTGGGCAGGCTCAAGCTGATGCAAGCCGCGTATGAAGCTTCTTCTGAAACTTGCATGGCTTTCAAATCGCGCAAAACCTCCACCCCCAGAGTCGCCGCTTTCCAGCGTTTGCAACTCACCAAAGTGACCCTGCCTGATTTTTCCAACTGCAAGTCTGCCAAATTTGAATTCAGCGGGGTCACGCTGAATCCCTGCAGAACAAAGGCTTGCTCCACGGTAGGTAAAAACTGCTTCCATGACATCTTGGCCAATTGGTCTAAAGCCATGGATACGCGTTCTGGTGACGGTTTATCGCGCTGACGCCAAGCGGCAATGATGCCTAATACGGCGAAGGGAAGTGCGCTAAGCATCCCAACAGCTCGAAAGGCTTCGGGCAAAAACACGTTGGCTAGCAGCACCAGCACTGCAGCAATCAAAAAACTGTACCACCATGGGGAGCGCAACAAAATCGCAAAAAGCGATTTGTCTGACATTTTTAACTTCATGAAATGAATGGCAGGCTTGAAATTCAAGCGCAGTATTTGGCGTTACTTGTCACCACGGCGTTGCTAGGCAAACAGACTGGCGTCAAGGACATGTACCACGACATTCTATTCACTGATGCGTCTGCGGCGCACTGACTACCCTTGGTCCGACGTAACCTGGCCTACCTATGGGTAGGGTTTGAAAGATGGCACACACCCAAGAATGTAAACTCAAGTCGTTGAGGTTGCGGCCCCACTGGACGGTTGAATTGTTTGCGACAATGAACCCCTCGACTCACACGCCTGAGTGGTGAAATTGGTAGACACAGCGGACTTAAAATCCGCCGCTTTCCGGAAACGGGGCGTACCGGTTCGATTCCGGTCTCAGGCACCACGGGTTCACAGGGGCTGGCATATACTCATCTTCACTGATCAAGATTGACCCCGCTATGCCCCGCTACAACGCTGCTTACGAAATCCATGTGCATGGGGAAGTCCCGCTGCGCAGTGATGTGACGTTCGAGCAATTGCAAGAGGCGACACGCCCCCTGTGGTCGTATGCCGGGGCGACCACCATGACGGAGGGCGCGATCAGCTCTTACCCGGAAGAGCCTGGTATTCGCTTTGACAACACCGAGCACCTGTTGCAGCTGTGCTGGACAGTATCGGGTGATGATGATTTCCGCCAGCAACTGGACGATCTGTGCATGGCGTTGAACGATCTGGCCGACAGCGGTGCGGCGCTTGAGGTCACCTTCTACGACGCCGACTACGACGACGAGGACGACACCCCCGAACGCGAGGCCCGGGATGATTTCGTCATGCTGTTTGTCGGTCCCACACCGGCTGCCATCATGCAGATCCAGCGCGACATGCTGGTGGACGATGTCATCCACATGATGGAGCGCCACTTTGACGCCGCAGAGCTCTCCGGTGTGGTGGGTGAAATCGACAAGCTTTTCAATCAGCGCTTTGACGAGCTGGTTCATTCGCTCGAGATCGGGCGTCCGCCGCGCGGCAATGGCGGAGGAAATGGCGGCGGCCACGGTGGGGGTGGCCACGGTGGTCGCAAACCCCGTCATTTGCACTGACTTGCACAGCCATCGCTGGCTCACTGAGCGAGGGCAGAAACACTCAATAAATCAGGGTACCTGCGTGGTGCCCTTGTCGTTGCAGGAAGCCCTGTCGTTCTAGGCCTGCCCGACAAGGCCTCGGCCGGGTAAAAATCAACCTGCCTGGACGCCAATGCCCTTGAACTCACCCGAGGCAATGCGCTGCTGCCATTGGGCCGGCCCGGTGATGTGGGCGCTCGTGCCGCCCGAATCCACCGCCACGGTGACCGGCATGTCCACCACGTCGAATTCGTAAATGGCTTCCATGCCCAGGTCGGCAAAGCCCACCACGCGGGCCGTCTTGATGGCCTTGCTCACCAGGTAGGCAGCACCGCCCACGGCCATGAGGTAGGCGCTTTGGTGCTTCTTGATCGCCTCGATGGCGGTGGGGCCTCGCTCGGCTTTGCCGATCATGGAGATCAGGCCGGTGGAGCTGAGCATCATCTCGGTGAACTTGTCCATGCGGGTGGCGGTGGTGGGGCCGGCCGGGCCCACGGCCTCGTCACGCACCGGGTCGACCGGACCGACGTAGTAAATCACGCGGTTGGTGAAGTCCACGGGCAGCTTCTCGCCCTTGGCCAGCATGTCCTGGATGCGCTTGTGCGCCGCGTCGCGGCCGGTGAGCATCTTGCCGTTGAGCAGCAGGGTGTCGCCCGGCTTCCAGCTGGCCACCTCGGCCTTGGTGAGCGTGTTGAGGTCGACGCGCTTGCTTTTTTGTGTGTCCGGCGTCCAGCTCACGTCGGGCCACAGGTCCAGCGAGGGCGGATCCAGGTACACCGGGCCCGAGCCGTCCATGACGAAGTGGGCGTGGCGCGTGGCCGCGCAGTTGGGGATCATCGCCACCGGCTTGCTGGCGGCGTGGGTGGGGTACAGCTTGATCTTGACGTCCAGCACGGTGGTCAGGCCGCCCAGGCCTTGGGCGCCAATGCCCAGGGCGTTGACCTTGTCATGCAGCTCCAGGCGCAGCTCTTCCACCTGGGTCAGCTTCTCGCCGCGACCGGCCTTGGCTTGCAGCTCGTACATGTCGATGTCGTCCATCAGACTTTCCTTGGCCATCAGCGCTGCTTTTTCGGCGGTGCCGCCAATGCCAATCCCCAGCATGCCCGGGGGGCACCAACCCGCGCCCATGGTGGGCACGGTCTTGAGCACCCAGTCCACCACGCTGTCGCTGGGGTTGAGCATGACCATTTTGGATTTGTTCTCGCTGCCACCGCCTTTGGCCGCCACGGTGACCTCCAGCTTGTCGCCGGCCACAATCTCGGTGAAGATGACGGCGGGGGTGTTGTCCTTGGTGTTCTTGCGCAAAATCTGGGGGTCGGCGACCACCGAGGCGCGTAGCATGTTGTCGGGGTGGTTGTACCCGCGGCGCACGCCTTCGTTGACCGCGTCTTCCAGCGTGCCCTTGAAGCCCTCGAAGCGCACGCCCATGCCCACCTTCAAGAATACGTTGACGATGCCGGTGTCCTGGCAGATGGGGCGGTGGCCCATGGCGCTCATCTTGCTGTTGGTCAGGATCTGTGCGATGGCATCCTTGGCGGCCGGCGACTGCTCGCGCTCGTAGGCACGGGCCAGGTGGGCGATGTAGTCGCTGGGGTGGTAGTAGCTGATGTACTGCAGGGCAGCAGCCACGGATTCGATCAGGTCGTCTTGGCGGATGGAGGTCATGTCGGTGAGCGCGCAGGGCGCAAAAGTGATAAAACCAGAAACCCTCAGATTCTAGGTAAGAAACCCGCCCGCCTGGCCGGCGTGCCTGGGCAGGCCCCCTTCGTCAGTAGCCTGTAAGAGCCCGGCGCGACAGTCCCGCTGTTGTGCGATATTCAATTCCCGAGGAGACACCCCCATGAGCACGTCCGAGAACGCCCTCTACAACCCGCCCGCCGAGTTTGCCCAGCACGCTACCGTGTCCGGCTTTGCCGCCTATGAGGCCCTGTGCCAGCAGGCGGAGCAGGATTACGAAGGCTTCTGGGCCGCCCAGGCCAAGCGCCTGCTGAGCTGGAAAAAGCCTTTCACCCAGGTGCTCAACGAGACCAACGCCCCCTTCTTCAAGTGGTTCGAGGACGGCACGCTCAACGCCTCCTACAACTGCCTGGACCGCAACATCGAGCGCGGCCTGGGTGACAAGACGGCCCTCATTTTTGAAGCCGATGGCGGTGAAGTGACCCGTGTGAGCTACAGCCAGCTGCTGGCCAAGACCTGCCAGATCGCCAATGCGCTCAAGAGCCTGGGCGTCAAAAAGGGCGACCGCGTGATGATCTACATCGCCATGTCGGTCGACGGCGTGGCCGCCATGCAGGCCTGTGCGCGGATTGGCGCCACCCACTCGGTGGTGTTTGGCGGCTTTTCGGCCCAGTCGCTGCGTGACCGCATCGAAGACACCGGCGCAGTGGCGCTCATCACCGCTGATTGCCAGGTGCGCGGTGGCAAGCAACTACCCCTCAAAGCCATCGTGGACGAAGCCCTCACCCTGGGCGGTTGCGACAGCATCAAGAACGTGTTGGTGGTCAACCGAGGCCATGCCAAGATCGACATGAAAGCCGGTCGTGACCTGTGGATGCACGACGTTGCGGACAAGCAGCCCACCACCTGCGAACCCGAGTGGGTCGAGGCCGAGAACCCGTTGTTCCTGTTGTATACCTCGGGCTCCACCGGCAAGCCCAAGGGCGTGCAGCACTCCACCGGCGGCTACTTGCTACACGCCGCCCTCACCACCGAGTGGACCTTTGACCTGAAGGCCAACGATGTGTTTTGGTGTACCGCCGATATCGGCTGGGTCACCGGCCACACTTACATCACCTATGGCCCATTGGCCTTGGGGGGCACCGAGATCGTGTTCGAAGGCGTGCCCACCTACCCGGACGCTGGCCGCTTCTGGAAGATGATTCAGGACCACCAGGTCACAGTGTTTTATACCGCGCCCACGGCGATTCGCTCGCTCATCAAGGCGGCTGAAGCCAATGACGCCGTGCACCCCAAGAGCTACAACCTCAAGAGCCTGCGACTGCTGGGCTCGGTGGGCGAGCCGATCAACCCGGCGGCCTGGGAGTGGTACCACCAGCACGTGGGCGGGGGCCGTTGCCCCATCGTTGACACCTTCTGGCAAACCGAGACCGGTGGCCACATGATCACCCCATTGCCGGGCGCCACCACCCTGGTGCCGGGATCGTGCACGCTGCCCTTCCCGGGCATCCAGGCCGCCATCGTCGACGAAACGGGCAAGGACGTGCCCAACGGGCAGGGCGGCATCTTGGTGGTCAAGCGCCCCTGGCCGTCCATGATCCGCACCATCTGGGGCGACCCCGAGCGTTTCAAGAAAAGCTACTACCCCAACGACTTCAAGGGCAAGTACTACCTGGCGGGCGACGGGGCCATCCGGGACGCCAAGACCGGCTACTTCACCATCACCGGCCGCATTGACGACGTGCTGAACGTGTCGGGTCACCGCATGGGCACGATGGAAATCGAGTCGGCCCTGGTGAGTTGCACCGAGCTGGTGGCCGAGGCCGCCGTGGTGGGCAGGCCGGACGACACCACCGGCGAGGCTGTGGTGGCCTTCGTGGTGCTCAAGCGCCCGCGCCCCACCGGCGACGAGGCCAAGGCCATCGCCAAGACCCTGCGCGATCACGTGGGCAAGGAGATCGGTCGTATTGCCAAGCCCAAGGACATTCGCTTCGGCGACAACCTGCCCAAGACCCGCTCGGGCAAGATCATGCGTCGCCTGCTGCGCTCCATCGCCAGGGGCGAGGCTATCACGCAGGACACCTCCACGCTGGAGAACCCGGCTATTCTGGATCAGCTGTCCGAGAACAACTGAATCACTTCTGGCTCAGTATCCACTCTGCCAGTTTCTTGGCGTCCGCATCGCTCACTTGCGGGTTGGCGGGCATGGGCACGACGCCCCACACGCCAGACCCGCCTTTTTGAATCTTGGTGGCCAGCGTGTCCGCAGCCCCCTTGTCGGCGGCGTATTTCTTGGCCACGTCCTTGTAGGAGGGGCCCACGAGCTTGCGTTCCATCGCATGGCAGGCCATGCAGTTTTTGGCCGTGGCGAGCGCCTGGTCGGCGGCAGCCGGCAGGGCCAGCAGGGCACCTGTGGCCATCACCAGCAGGGATACGTGTGACTTGAGTTTCATGTCAGACCTTTCAAGGGAGAAGAGGAATGGAAACGGATCGTTGATCAGTAACTGCTGTTCGACGGGTAGTTGTCCAGCACTGCGCCTTTGCTGGCGCTGGCGGCATTGAAGGCAAACTTGGCTTGCACGCCACGCAGGTAGCGCGGTGTCGGGGCTTTCCAGCCCGCACGGCGCTTGGCCAACTCGGCGTCGTCGACGTTGAGTTGCAACACTTGCGTGTGAGCGTCGATGGTGATGGAGTCGCCTTCATGCACCAGGGCGATGTTGCCGCCCGCCGCAGCCTCGGGGGCCACGTGGCCCACCACCATGCCCCAGGTGCCGCCAGAGAAGCGGCCATCGGTGATCAGGCCCACACTCTCGCCCAGGCCCGCACCGATCAGCGCACCCGTGGGGGCCAGCATTTCCGGCATGCCCGGGCCACCCTTGGGACCCAGGTAACGCAGCACCATGACGTCACCGGCCTTGATCTTGCCATCCAGAATGGCCTTGAGCGCGGACTGCTCGTCGTCGAAGACGCGGGCCGGCCCGGTGATGACCGGGTTCTTGAGACCGGTGATCTTGGCCACCGCGCCCTCGGGCGAGAGGTTGCCCTTGAGGATGGCCAGGTGGCCTTCGGCGTACAAGGCCTTGTCGATGGTGCGGATGACGTCCTGGTTGGCAGGGGGTACGTCAGGAATGTCCTTGAGTGTCTCGGCGATGGTCTGGCCGGTGACGGTCATGCAGTCGCCGTGCAACAAGCCGGCGTTGAGCAAGACCTTCATGACCTGCGGAATGCCGCCGGCCTTGTGCAAATCGACCGCCAGGTAACGGCCACTGGGCTTGAGGTCACAGATGACGGGCACTTTGCGGCGCACGCGCTCAAAGTCGTCGATGGTCCACTCCACGCCAGCCGCGTGGGCAATGGCCAGGAAGTGCAGCACGGCGTTGGTCGAACCCCCGGTGGCCATGATGACGGTGACAGCGTTTTCGATGGCCTGGCGGGTGACGATGTCACGCGGCTTGAGGTCCTTCTTGATCGCCTCGATCAGCACCCGCGCCGACTCCTTGGCGGAATTCTGCTTTTCGTCGTGCGGGTTGGCCATGGTGGACGAGAAGGGCAGCGACATGCCCATGGCCTCAAAGGCGCTGGACATGGTGTTGGCGGTGTACATGCCGCCGCACGAGCCTGTGCCGGGGATGGCGCGCTTTTCAATTTCGAGCAGGTCGGCGTCGCTCAGTTTGCCGGCGGCGTTTTCGCCCACAGCTTCAAAGACGCTCACGATGTTGAGTTCCTTGCCCTGGTAGTGTCCGGGCAAGATGGTGCCGCCGTACACATACACCGCGGGCACGTTGGCGCGCAGGATGCCCATCATGCCCCCGGGCATGTTCTTGTCGCAGCCGCCGACCACCAGCACGCCGTCCATCCACTGGCCTTGCACGCAGGTCTCAATACAGTCAGCGATGACTTCACGGCTCACCAGGCTGTACTTCATGCCTTCGGTGCCCATGGCCATGCCATCGGAAATCGTGGGGGTGCCGAAGATCTGGGCGTTGCCACCGGCCTCCTCGATGCCTTGCACGGCAGCATCCGCCAGTTTTTGCAAGCCGCTGTTACACGGTGTGATGGTGCTGTGGCCATTGGCCACGCCCACCATGGGCTTGACGAAGTCGCTCTGCTCGTAGCCCATCGCGTAGTACATGGAGCGGTTAGGCGCGCGTGATTTGCCTTCCGTGATGTTGGCGGAACGGCGATTGATCTTGGAGGGAAGAGTGGCCATGGTTGAGGGGTCGAAAAAGAGGGGGATCAGACAGAAAACGAGTGTAACCTCGCTCAGGAGGCACAATAGTCGCTATGTTGATTCACCCCGAGTTCGATCCGGTTGCCCTGCAGATCGGCCCCCTGGCCATCCATTGGTACGGCGTGACCTATCTGGCCGCATTTGCGCTCTTCATGGGGTTGGCGCGAGCGCGACTGCGCCAGCCCACCTATGTCCAGTCGATGAACCCCTGGCGAACCGCGGACGTTGAAGACCTGTTGTTCTGGGGCGTGATGGGGGTGATCATCGGGGGGCGGGTGGGCTATTGCCTGTTTTACAAGCCTGCCTACTACGCCGCGCACCCGCTGGAGGTGCTGTATGTCTGGCAGGGAGGCATGAGCTTTCATGGCGGCATGCTGGGCGTTATCGGGGCCATGGCGTTGTGGGCGCGGCGACAAGGGCGCTTCTGGCTGGAGGTCACCGACTTCATCGCGCCATGCGTGCCCACCGGCCTGGCGGCCGGGCGGGTCGGCAATTTCATCAATGCCGAACTGTGGGGGCGTCTGGCCGATCCCAGTTTGCCCTGGGCCATGGTGTTTCCTCACAGCGGTACCTCACTCCCCCGACATCCCTCCCAGATTTACCAGTTTTTGCTGGAAGGTGTCTTGCTGTTTGTCTTGCTTTGGTGGTACGCGCGGCGTCCGCGTCCGGTCGGGGCCGTCTCCGGGGCATTCCTGGTGGGGTACGGGGTATTCCGTTTCGCTGCTGAAATCTTCCGCGAACCGGATGCACACCTGGGTCTGTTGGCTCTGGGCATGAGCATGGGGCAATGGTTGTGCGTGCCCATGGTGGTATCCGGACTGCTGCTCTGGGTGTGGGCTGCCCGGCGGGGATAATGGCTGCAGAGGCACAATGTGATTGTTGGGCCTGGCACGGTCGAGCACAATGCATGCGCTGCGACCGACCGGGCAACCGCGCGTGATTCAGGTCAACTCATCTCAATAAGGAGACAACGATGGATAGCTTGCTGAAACGAAGAAGCCTGTTGCAACTGGGAACTGCCACGTTGGTCACCTCGCCCTGGTCGACGGCCTGGGCAGACCCTAACTGGCCTACCAAACCCGTCAACCTGGTGGTGCCTTTTCCCGCTGGGGGCGGCACAGATGCGTTTGCCCGGCCGTTTTCAGGCCAGTTTGCCAAGCTCACGGGTAAGCAATTGGTGATCGACAACCGGGGTGGTGCGGGTGGCAACCTGGGGGCTGGCCTGGCCGCCAAGGCCCCGGCCGATGGCTACAACCTGTTCATGGGGGCGGTTCATCATTCCATCGCGCCCTCTATGTACCCCCGGCTCGACTACGACCTGGAAAAAGACTTTGTGCCCCTGGCCCTGATGGCGGTGGTGCCGCAGGTGCTGGTGGTCAATCCGCGCAAGTTGCCGGGCGACTTCAAAGCCTTCATGGAAGCCGTTCGCAAGGCGCCCGGCCAGTTCAACTACGGCTCGGCGGGCGGGGGAACCTCGCACCACCTGGCGGGCGAACTGTTCAAGATACAAACCAGGACATTCATCACCCACATTCCTTACCGTGGCGCTGGTCCCGCGTTGCAAGACCTGATTGCTGGCAACGTGGACATGATGTTCGACGGCTTGGGCTCGTCGGCGCAACACATCAAAGGCGGACGTGTGAAAGCCTTGATGGTGTCAGGGGCCAAACGCAACCCCGCCTTTCCCGATGTGCCTTGCGCTGCCGAGTTGGGGTTGCCCGATTACACCGTCACCACCTGGTATGGTCTGTGGGCGCCGAAAGGCACCCCCGCCGAGTTGCAGGCCCGCATCCTGGAGGAGGTCCGCCGAGCGGCCAACACGGACGAGATCAAGTCCGCCTGGCAAGCCAACGGCGCTGAATTTCCCAACGTCACGGGAGCAGCCTTTGGCAGTTTCGTGAATGCCGAGATCCGCCGCTGGGCCTCGGTGGTCAAGGAGTCCGGCGCCAAGCTGGATTGAGTCCCTGGGTCTCTGTCGGGCAATAGACCGCAGCCAGCGGTTGACGTCGTTTTTATTTGTTCCACCCTCTCCACCGATGAAGAACGAGAACCTGTTTGCCGCCCTGCGCGAAGCCTTTCCGGCCCGTCTGGATGCTATTGCTGTCGAGACCGATAACGGCTTGTGCTACAGCTGGCGCGACCTGGAGCGTGCCAGCGCCATGATGGCCAACCTGCTCGAGAAGCTGGATATTCCGCCATCGTCTCGCATTGCGGTGCAGGTCGAAAAATCGGTGGAGGCGATGATTCTCTACCTCGCCACCTTGCGTGCTGGCCATGTGTTTTTGCCGCTCAACACCGCGTACCAAAGCGCCGAGATCGAGTACTTCATCGGCAACGCCGAGCCCGCCGTGGTGGTGTGCACCGGTCGCAACTTTGGCTGGGTGAGCACCATCGCCTTCAAGGCCGGCTCGCGCCATGTGTTCACGCTCAACGATGACCGCACAGGCACTTTGCTGGAGCGCGCGGCCGTGTGCAGTGACCGTCACACGCCTGCTGTGCGACGCGGCAGCGATCTGGCCGCCATCCTCTACACCAGTGGCACCACCGGGCGCAGCAAGGGCGCGATGCTCACGCACGACAACCTGCACAGCAACGCTGCCATGCTCAAGGACTACTGGGGCTGGGTGCCGGGTGATGTGCTGGTGCACGCCTTGCCGATCTTCCATGTTCATGGGTTGTTTGTCGCCATCCATGGAGCGCTGCTCAATGGCAGCAAGATGTTGTGGCACGCCAAGTTCGATCCCAAACGGGTCATCGATGATTTGCAGCGTGCCACGGTGTTCATGGGGGTCCCCACGCTGTATGTGCGCATGTTGGCCGAACCTTCCCTGAACAAGACGACCACGCGCCGCATGCGGTTGTTCATCGCAGGCTCAGCGCCGTTGCTGATCGAAACCTTCCAGGCCTGGCAGGAGCGGACCGGTCACACCATCCTGGAGCGCTATGGCATGAGCGAAACCATCATGCTCAGCTCCAACCCCTACCGGGCTGACAACCGTCACGGGGGTCAGGCAGAGCGCCGTGGTGGCACGGTGGGTTTTCCGCTGCCCGGCGTCTCACTGCGGGTGGTGGATGACGCGGGCAACCCCTTGCCCGTGGATGAGATTGGCGGTATCCAGGTCAAGGGGCCCAATGTGTTTCCCGGCTACTGGCGCATGCCCGAGAAAACCGCCGAGGAGTTCACCGCGGATGGTTTCTTCAAAACCGGTGACGTGGGCAAAGTGGATGCCCGTGACTATGTTGTGATTGTGGGACGTAGCAAGGACCTGATCATCAGCGGCGGCTACAACGTCTACCCGGCCGAGATCGAGGGCTACATCAACGAGATGGCTGGCGTGTCCGAAAGTGCTGTGGTGGGCGTGCCGCACCCCGACTTCGGCGAAGTGGGGGTGGCCGTGGTGATCCCCAAGCCAGCCGCGCAACTGCAGGCTGACGGCATCATCGCCGAGCTCAAATCCAAACTGGCGAATTTCAAGATTCCCAAGCGATGCTTCGTGGTGAATGAGTTGCCGCGCAATGCCATGGGCAAGGTGCAAAAGAATTTGCTACGCGATCAGCACAAGGGCTTGTTCGCGGGTCCCACGCAGTCACCCACATGAATTTTTTCAACACGATCATCGCGATACCCCTGGCACTGGGTACGACGTTGGCTCTCGCCTCCGGTGAAGAGACCTACAAAGCGGTGTGCGCCAATTGCCATGCCAAAGGGGTAGCCAACGCCCCCCCCTTGGGTGACAAGGCCAAGTGGGCCCCCTTGATTGCGGAAGGACAAGTGATTCTCACTGCCCATGGCTATGTGGGGGTGCGGGCCATGCCGCCCAAAGGGGGACAAGCCGATTTGTCGGTGCAAGGCTTTTCAGAGGCCTTGAATTACATGGTGAATCAGTCGGGCGGCAACTGGAAAACACCCAGTCCCAAGATCCTGAAAGACATCGAAGCGGAAATCGCGAGACGGCAGAAGGGCAAGCGGGGTTGATCCCTTTAAGGGCGAGGTCTAACTTCTGTACCCGGAATGCAATAGGCGTTGTCCGCGTCGTAGAGAGACATATTTGGCTTTAATGTTTTGATTTCGCAGCTTCTTTTTCTCGCATCTTGATGAGATCTGCAGCAGAGAGTCGGACGTCTTTGCCATCGACTGAAACCAAAATGTAAGTATTGGTTCTGATTGCCAGGTCCTCCGCTGAACGAGCTGCGCGAAGCATCGCATCATATGAGCCTGCCAAATCTGGATCTGAAGAAGTACGGATGTCTTTGGGATTCATCAATTGCTCCAATTGATCAATTCGGGTGGGTACACGTAGCTGTCATAAAGGGCCCAAGAGTTCACCACTTTGCTGTAAATGTTGTGGAAGTTGTCAAGGCCTGATTTAAACCGTCTTCTGATCACTGCTTCAGGAATGTTGTGCCCGCCTTGTGAAACTCGAACAGCTACGCGTTCCACGGCAAGTTCAGGGGAGGGCAAGGACAAGAACCAGAGCTTGACCTGGTATCCAAGCTGTTGCCATAGCTTGATCTTGCGAAGATATCCGATGCCGGAGAGCGTGGTCTCAAAGGCAAAACTCTGTCCAGCGATCACGCATTCATCAATTTCCTCCAACATCAATCGTCCCGCTTTGATAGCGGCCGTCTCTGGGTTGAATGGCGCTAGCCCAGCGGCAATCAGGTCGGCATTGATGAAGCGAAGAGTGTGGGCTTCAGCTGGCAAAAAATCGCGGGCAAAGGTCGTTTTACCCGCACCATTAGGCCCTGCAATGATGATGATTTTTTTCAACAAATGCCCACTTGATTTTGGGATTATTTTAGCTGGGCAAGCAACTATTGTCTTTTGATTTTTGTGCCTTAAAGTGTCCTCATGCCGCGTCGCCGAACATGCTCAGAGGTCGTGGAAATTTACATGCATCCGCACTCAAAAATCCTCCTCAGTGGTCAATTTCGTCAGCAGCAGTTTCTCGGGGCTCAGCGGGTTCATGGTTGAAGGCTTTCAGCGCCTGTTGTGCATTTCCCCCTTCACCGCCTGCCCCAACCCAATCACCGCCATCGCGTAGTAGCTGCTCCAGTTGTAGCGGGTGACCACATAAAAGTTATCGGTGCCCGCCACATAGCTGTTGGGCGCATCGCCATTTTGAAGTTCCACCAAGGCATACGGGCCGGGGTGTTGCTGCGCCGATTCAGGCAGTTGTACGCCCTTGGCCTGCAGGGTCTCCAGGCTGAAGCTGGGCAGGATGTCGGGAGCCAGCAAGATGTCCATGTCCTGCTCGCTCGCTTGCAACTGAATGGCGTGGTGGGTGGGCAGGCCAGTCTTCCAACCAAATGCCTTGAAGTAGTTGGCCACCGAGCCAATGGCGTCGACCGGGCTGTTCATCAGGTCGATCTGGCCGTCGCCATCAAAATCTACTGCAAAGCGTGCCCAACTCGACGGCATGAACTGTGGCCAGCCCATGGCGCCGGCATAGCTGCCACGCCATGTGCGCTTCGGGTAACGCTTGAGTTGAACCAGAAAATGGCCGAGCTCGGCACGGAAAAAGTCGCGGCGCTCGCTCGCCCGCGGATGCTCGGCAGGGAAGTCCAGGCTCAGGGTGGTCAACGCATCAAGAATGCGGTAGTTGCCCAGGTGTCGCCCATAGTAAGTCTCCACCCCAATAATGCCGACAATGATGTCAGCGGGCACGCCGTACTGCGCTTCGGCGCGCGACAACGCCTGGCGGTGCTCGCGCCAAAAGGCCAGCCCTGCTTCAATGCGTTTAGGCTCGATGAATCGATCGCGGTAAGCCGCCCAGTTTTTGCGCTGACCGGGAGCGGGGGGGAGCACCAGGCGAGGAATGCTCTGAATGTAGTGGGCTTGCGCCAGTTGCTGTCGTACCCAGGCTTTGGGCAGCGAATGCTGGGTGGCCAGGTGGTCAGCCAGTTCGCGCACATCGCTGCGCTGACCGTAGGCCGGTCCGCTGGGCGCTGAATCACGGCGCGTGCCGGATTTGCTGGCATGCGCGTCGGGGATCCAACCAATGAGACCCGTGATGAGGGCCAGCGAGGCGGCCAGTCGGCCGAGGCAACGATCTGAATAATTCACGACCTAGGCATGATATCAAGCCGGATGCCAGCCTGGGCCTTGTGAGGTCGTGGCTGCGTGGTAAGCTAAAAAAATCATGTACAAGACCGGTTTTTACACGCACCCCGACTGCTGGCGTCATGACATGGGGCAGGGGCATCCGGAGTGTCCGCAGCGTTTGGATGCCATTCGGGACCGGTTGATGGTCTCCGGCGTGAGTCTGGGGCTGACCGAGATGGAAGCGTCGGCGGCCTCGCTGTCTGATGTTGAGTTGGCGCATGACCGCCTGCACGTGGCTGCCCTGCGTGGCATGTCCGATCGACTGAGAGAGGAGTTGGCGGCCGGTGGCCCTGAGCACGCCGCCCTTGACCCGGACACCTTCATCAACGCCCATACCTGGGACGCGGCACTGCAGTCGGCGGGCGCGGCCGTGGCGGCCACCGATGCGGTGATGGCCGGTGAGTTGCGCAACGCCTTTTGCGCCGTGCGCCCGCCCGGGCATCACGCGTCACGCGCCAAGGCCGCGGGATTTTGTTTTTTCAACAACGTGGCCATTGCGGTCAAGCACGCGTTGGAGCGTCACGGCTTGCAGCGCGTGGCCGTCGTCGATTTTGATGTTCACCATGGCAATGGCACTGAGGACATCCTCTCGGGTGACGACCGCGTCTTGATGGTGAGTTTTTTTCAGCATCCCTTCTATCCCTATTCGGGCACCGAGCATCCTGCCTCCAATATGCTCAATGTGCCAGTGCCGGCCTACACCCGCGGCATGGAGATCCGCGGGTTGGTGGAGGATGTCTGGATGCCGCGTCTGCAAGCGCACCGACCCGAGATGATTTTTATCAGCGCCGGCTTTGACGCCCACCGTGAGGACGACATGGGTCAGCTGGGATTGGTCGAGAGCGACTATGCTTGGATCACGCAACGACTGGTCGAACTGGCCGATCGCCATGCCCAGGGCCGCATCGTGTCCTGCCTCGAAGGGGGGTACGCGCTCAGTGCCCTGGGACGCAGTGTCGAGGCGCATCTGCGCGTGCTGGCCGATCTGTGAACCGACTCATGGCTCCTGGGCTGTGGTTAGCGCGTTTGAACAAGCTGAAGGAGAGCCCCATTGAATGACTTGATGCAGTTGATGGACGATCTGCGACACCCGGGCGTGGTGCTGGAATGGTCGTTTTTGTTGGGCAGTTTGCTCCTGGCCTGGTTGTTCACGCGCGCGTGGCAGGGGCGTGTCAACGGCCGCTCCTCGGTGTGGCTGGGGGAGCGTCCGCTGCAGGGCTTGCTGTTTCCTGTGTGTGCGCTGTGTCTGGTGTACCTTTCTCGCGTGGTGCTGGTGCAGCAGCATGTGCCGGTGGCGGTACTGCGCCTGGCTTTGCCGATGCTGGTGTCGCTGGTGGCCATCCGGTTCATGGCGCGCGTGCTCTCGGTGGCTTTTCCCGCGTCGTCGGTGGTCACCCTGATCGAACGCTTTGTGTCTTGGGTGGCCTGGCTGGCGGCGGTGCTGTGGATCGCCGGCTGGTTGCCGATGGTGCTGACCGAGTTGGAGTCGGTTCGCATCCATTTCGGCAAATCGCACCTGGATTTGCGCACCCTGTTGGAGGGGCTGGTCTCGTCGTTGCTGGTGCTGGTGAGTGTCTTGTGGCTGTCTTCCACCATCGAGCATCGCCTGCTCTCGCATGCGGTGCAAGACTTGTCCATGCGCAAGGTGGCGGGCAACGCCCTACGCGCTGTGCTGCTCTTTGTGGGCTTGTTGCTCTCGCTGTCTGCGGTGGGAGTCGATTTGACGGCGCTGTCGGTGCTAGGCGGTGCGATCGGGGTGGGCCTGGGCTTTGGCTTGCAAAAACTTGCGGCGAACTATGTGAGCGGGTTTGTGATTTTGCTGGAGCGGTCGTTGCGCATTGGCGACCATGTGAAAGTGGATGGTTTTGAAGGCAAGGTCACCGACATCAAGACCCGCTACACCTTGATCCGCGCCGTCAATGGCCGCGAATCTATTGTGCCCAATGAGTTGCTGATCTCTCAGCGTGTGGAGAACCTTTCGCTGGCCGACCCCAGCATCTTGCTGACCTGCCAGGTGACCGTGGCGTATGGCAATGATGTACCGCGCGTGCAGCACCTGTTGACGCAGGCGGCCTTGACGTGTCCGCGGGTGTTGCAAGACCCCGGGCCTGTGGCCCACTTGATGCAATTGGGGCAGGACGGCTTGGAGTTCACGCTGGCCTTTTGGATACGCGACCCCGACAATGGTCAGACCAATGTCCGCTCCAGTGTCAATATCGCCATCCTTGACGCTTTGCGGCTGGCCGCCATTGAGGTGCCTTACCCCAGCAGCAAGCAAGCACTCGAGCGCTTGCCGCAAGTGCCCTGACCCTCACTTCATCAGAGAGGGCAACCACAAGCTGATGCCAGGGAACATCACCAAGAGCATCAGCATGAAGGCCATGATGGCGACAAAGGGCCAGCATCCCCTGAAAATCTGACCCAGGCTCACGCCAGGCAGCAGCGTGTTGAGCACAAACAGGTTCATGCCTACCGGCGGCGAGATCAAACCGATCTGCACCACCATCACAATCAGGACGCCAAACCACACCGGGTCAAACCCCAGCGCCAGCACAATAGGAAAGAACAGCGGGATGGTCAGCAGCACCATGGTGAGCTCTTCCATCACGGTGCCCAAGACGATGTAGATCACCATCATGGCCACCACCACCATGCTGGGCGACAGACCCAGGTGGGTGATCCACTCCTTGAGGTCCATGGGCATGGTGGTGAAATTCACGAAGTTGGCAAATACCGAGGCGGCAATCAGCAAGGTGAACAACATGGCGGTGGTGCGTGCCGATTCCACCAGCACCTCGTAGAGTGATGTCAAGGTCAGGCGGCCTCGCGCCAATGCAAAGAAGAAGGCGCCGGCCGCGCCGAAGCCCGCGCCTTCGGTAGCCGTGAAGATGCCACCGTAGATGCCACCCAACACAATGACCACCAACAGGGCCACGCCCCAGATGCCGCGTAACGCTTTCCAGCGTTCGGCCCAGGTGCTGCGTTTGCCGGCAGGGGCGTGTTCAGGATCGAGCGAGGTGATCACGCTGATGCCCACCATCATCAGGGCAGCAGTGGCCAGGCCGGGGATGACGCCAGCCGCAAACAGCTTGCCGATGTGGGTTTCGGTGATGATGCCGTAGATCACCATGATGGTGGAGGGCGGAATCATGATGCCCAGGGTACCGCCCGCAGCCATCACCCCGGTGGATAACGAGTCGCTGTAGCCCAGTTTCTTCATCGACGGGTAGGCCACCTTGCTCATGGTGGCGGCGGTGGCAATCGATGAGCCACAGATGGCGCCAAAGCCGGCGCAGGCAGCCACGGTGGCATGCGCCAGGCCACCACGAAAATGGCCGATGAAGGCATAAGCGGCTTGAAACAGTTCATGGGCCAGGCCGGCACGGGCGACAAAGTTGCCCATCAGGATGAACAGCGGGATGACGGACAAGGTGTAGGCGAAGCCGGTTTCGTACACGACTTGTGCCGTGCTCGCCAGGGCGGGCTCCCACCCCCGAACATAGGTGATGCCGGCCAGGCCAACCACGCCCATGGACATGGCCAGTGGCACGCGCAACAAGGCCAGCGCAAAAATGGCGGCAAATCCGAGTAGGGTCTCAATCACAGTGCAGCTCCTTCGCCTTCTTGCAGCGCTTCGGGCGGGCGAACGATCTGCGCCAGGTGCACCAGACCGGTGACACCGCACAGTGCACTCATGCCGTAGATGAACGGTGCCTTGAGTATGTGAAGCTGGGCGGTGGTTTCACCCGTCTCGGTGAACTGCATGCCGGTTTTCCACATCAGCCACATCAGACCCAGCATCAAACCGCCGCACAGCAGGTTGACGAGCACGCCTTGTAGCCGCAGGAACCAGGCGGGCCAGACGCTGTCGAGCGAATCAAACACCACATGCTCACCCCGACGAGAGACCAAGGGCAGTGAAGCAAAGATGACGACCACCATCAAGAGTTCCGTCAATTCCAGTGAGCCGGTGATGGAGCGCGACATCAGCTTGCGGCCACCCACATCAAAGAAGGTCAGCGTCATGATGGCAAACAAAGCCAGGGCACACAGCAGGCTGCAGAGTTTTTCAAGCAGGGTGTTCAAAAGCAGACCTTTCGATCCTGAATCGGCGGGGACAGGATGGTTCAGCGATGGGTCAGAACTATACGCCGTTAGCAGACAAACAAAACGGCCTCAAGAGGCCGTTGTATTGGAACGAACTGGCGCTTATTTTTCCAGCTTGGCAATTTCGGCGCGGAAGTCGGCGAGCACCTTGGCCGGATTCTTCAAGCCCTTGGCCTCAGCGTCCTTCACCCACTTGGTTTCCAGGGAGGCGGTCTTGGCTTTGACATCGGCCACAAACTTGGCATCGGCCTTGGTGACCACCACGTTGTTGGCTTGCATCAAGGCGTAGGCACGGCGGTCCACGTTGTCCCAGCCGCGTCCAAACAAGCGAGCGACAAATTCACCCGACACCGAGTCGATGATTTTCTTCTCCTCCGGGCCCAGTTTGTCGTATTTGGCCGGGTTCATCATGAACACGAAGCTGGTGTTGTACAGGCCGCCGGGGAAGGTGGTGGCATGGCGGATGATCTTCTCGATTCTGAACGACTCGGTCGATTCGGCCGGGAACAGCGTGCCGTCCATGACGCCACCGGACAGCAGTTCGTACGAATCGGGTGCAGGCTTGAGCGTGACGTTCATGTTCAGGCTCTTGGAGATCTCGTTGACCATGCCACCGCCCACACGGAACTTGAGGCTGGCCAGATCGTCCACCTTGGTGATGGCTTGCTTGGTGTTGAAGATGATGCCAGGCCCGTGCGTGAAGAAGGCCAACACTTTCACACCCTGGTGTTCGGCGGTGAATTCGGGGTGCTTGGACGCAATGCGGTTGTAGGCGACCGACAGCGCTTCGGCGCTGTTGCCCAGAAAGGGCAATTCGGTCATCTGAGTTAACACGAAGCGGCCGGGGGTGTAGCCGTGCACGGTGAAGGACAGGTCGAGCACGCCGCTTTTGATGGCGTCATAGGTGCCCGGTGGAGCCGTGGGAGCGCGAGGCAGGATGTTGCACTTGACCTTGCCGTTGGTGCGCTGTTCGACGGTTTCGCACCACTCCTTCTGGGCCAGCGACAGGGTATGGGTGGGGCCCACCCAACTGGAGGTGGTGAGGACGGTTTGGGCTTGGGCGGACACGCCAAAGAAGGCGGATGCAGCCAGGGCAAGAGTGAGGCGTTTCATGAAAGCTCCGAACTGAGATAGGCAACTGTAACCCGTGCGAATCCTGGAATCTCTCATGGGTTACCCGAATTAACCGACCGATCGGTTTGTCAATGGTCTGTCCGGGGTTACAGAGGGCCAGTCGACTCCCCTGCGAGCGCGAAATGGGACGCGAAGCGCATTAAGATGCAATGTTGAGGTAGAAATCCCTAGGCCTGTTCAAGGCATCACAAATCTCCTACAATTGACGTTTACGTAAACGTCAATTGTCAACTTTTCGATAACTCTGGAGCAAACCCATGAAGGTCTTGGTACCTGTCAAGCGCGTGGTGGACTACAACGTCAAGGTCCGCGTGAAGTCGGACAACACGGGGGTGGACATTGCCAACGTGAAGATGAGCATGAACCCCTTTGACGAAATTGCGGTGGAAGAGGCCGTGCGCTTGAAAGAAAAGGGCGTTGCCACCGAGGTGATCGCGGTGTCGTGTGGCGTGACCGCCTGCCAGGAAACCTTACGCACCGCCATGGCCATTGGTGCTGACCGCGCCATCCTGGTGGAGACCACCGAAGAACTCCAACCCCTGGCCGTGGCCAAGCTGCTCAAGGCCCTGGTGGACAAGGAGCAACCGGGTCTGGTCATTTTGGGCAAGCAGGCCATTGATGACGACTGCAACCAGACCGGCCAGATGCTGGCGGCGCTGGCCGATCTGCCGCAAGCCACGTTTGCCTCCAAGATCGAAGTGGCCGACGGCAAGGCGCGCGTCACCCGCGAGGTCGATGGCGGCCTGGAAACCCTCTCCATGAGCCTGCCGGCCATTGTCACCACCGACTTGCGCCTGAATGAGCCGCGCTATGTGACGCTGCCCAACATCATGAAGGCCAAGAAGAAGCAACTGGATGTGGTCAAGCCCGAAGACCTGGGTGTGGACGTCACACCCCGCATCAAGACCCTCAAAGTGACCGAGCCGCCCAAGCGCAGCGCCGGTATCAAGGTGCCCGATGTGGCCACCCTGGTGGACAAACTCAAGAACGTGGCCAAGGTCATCTGAGCGTCCCAACCCCGAATTAGAAAGACATTGTCATGAGCATCCTGGTTATTGCAGAACACGACAACGCGTCCCTGAAGGGCGCCACGCTCAACACCGTCACCGCGGCCTTGGCCTGCGGGGGTGAGGTGCACGTGCTGGTGGCGGGCCACAACGCGGCAGGGGCGGCCCAAGCGGCCACCCAAGTCGCCGGTGTGGCCAAGGTGCTGCACGCCGACTCTGCCGCCCTGGCCCACAACCTGGCCGAGAACGTCGCCGCCCAGGTGCTGGCTGTGGCCAGCGGGTACACCCACATCCTGTTTCCTGCCACGGCCGGTGGCAAGAACGTGGCGCCCCGCGTGGCGGCCAAACTCGATGTGGCGCAGATCAGCGACATCACCCGGGTCGAGAGCGCCGACACCTTCGAGCGCCCCATCTACGCTGGCAACGCCATGGCCACGGTGCAGTCTACCGACGCGGTCAAGGTGATCACGGTGCGCACCACCGGCTTTGATGCGGCGCAGTCCACCGGTGGCAGCGCCGCCGTGCAAACCCTCTCGGCGGCCGCTGACGCGGGCAAGTCGCACTTTGAGGGCAGCGAGATCGCCAAGAACGACCGCCCCGAACTCACTGCGGCCAAGATCATCGTGTCCGGTGGGCGTGCGCTGGGCAGTTCGGAGAAATTCGGTGAAGTCATGACGCCCCTGGCCGACAAGCTGGGCGCTGCCATTGGCGCGAGCCGTGCGGCGGTGGACGCAGGCTACGCGCCCAACGACCTGCAAGTGGGGCAGACGGGCAAGATTGTGGCTCCGCAGTTGTACGTGGCCTGCGGCATCAGCGGGGCCATCCAGCACCTGGCCGGCATGAAGGACTCCAAGGTGATCGTGGCGATCAACAAGGACCCCGAAGCCCCGATCTTCAGCGTCGCCGACTTCGGCCTCGAGGCCGATTTGTTCGCGGCTGTGCCGGAGCTGACCCAGGCGCTCTGAGCGCCTGACACACCCCTTCAAGGTCTCCCCGGTGGAGACCTTTTTTGTACCTGCATCCTGCCTTACCGGAGACTTTCATGAGCTATATCGCCCCCGTCAAGGATTACCTCTTCAACCTGCAACACATTGCCGGACTCGACCAGATTGCCCAGATGCCGGGTTTCGAGGATGCGGGCCTGGAAACCGCACAGGCGGTGATCGAGGAATGCGCCCGCTTCAACCAGGAAGTGACTGCGCCGCTGAATTGGGAGGGCGACCTCAAGCCCTCCAGCTGGAAAGATGGCACCGTCACCACCACGCCGGGCTTCAAGGAAGCGTACCGGCAGTACCGTGAAGCGGGTTGGCAGGGCTTGCAACACCCGTCCGATTTTGGCGGGCAAAACCTGCCCAAGGCCATTGGCGCGGCCTGCGTGGAAATTCTCAACGCCGCCAACCTGAGTTTTGCGTTGTGCCCCTTGCTGACCGACGGCGCCATTGAAGCCTTGCTCACTGCCGCCAGCGATGAACTCAAGGCCACCTACCTCGACAAGCTCATCAGCGGTGAGTGGACGGGCACCATGAACCTGACCGAACCGCAAGCAGGTTCGGATCTGGCTGCGGTGCGCACGCGCGCCGAGCCGCAGGCCGATGGCACCTACAAGGTGTTTGGCACCAAGATCTACATCACCTATGGTGAGCACGACATGGCCGACAACATCGTCCATTTGGTGCTGGCCCGTGTGCAAGGCGCGCCCGAAGGCGTGAAAGGCATCAGCCTCTTTGTGGTGCCCAAGTTTCTGGTGAACGCCGACGGCTCACTTGGGGCACGCAACGATGTGCATTGCGTGAGCATCGAACACAAGATGGGCATCAAAGCCAGCCCCACTGCCGTGCTGCAGTATGGCGACCACGGCGGTGCTGTGGGTTACCTGGTGGGCCAGGAAAACCGTGGCCTGGAGTACATGTTCATCATGATGAACGCTGCTCGCTATGCCGTGGGTTTGCAAGGCATTGCAGTGGCCGACCGCGCCTACCAGCGGGCCGTGCAATACGCGCGTGACCGCGTGCAGTCCCGCCCGGTCGATGGCTCCGTCAAGGGCGCAGCGCCCATCATCCATCACCCGGATGTGCGCCGCATGCTCATGACCATGCGCGCCTATACCGAAGGCTGTCGCGCCATGGCCAGCGCGGCGGCGGCGGCGTATGACGCCGCTCACAACCACCCGGATGCGGACACCCGCAGACAAAACCAGGCTTTCTACGAATTTCTGGTGCCGCTGGTCAAGGGCTTCAGCACCGAGATGAGCCTCGAGGTCACCTCCCTGGGCGTGCAGGTGCACGGGGGCATGGGCTTTATCGAGGAAACCGGTGCGGCCCAGCACTACCGCGACGCCAAGATCCTCACCATCTACGAAGGCACCACCGCCATCCAGGCCAATGACCTGGTGGGCCGCAAGACGGCTCGTGACGGCGGCCAGACGGCACTGGCCATTGCGGCGCACATCGCGGCCACCGAACAACAACTGGCCAAGCGCGACCACGCAGCAGCCCACTCCATGGCCAAGCGTCTCAAGGCGGCGCGTGAAGCGTTCGAGCAGGTGGTGGCGTTCATTGCCGGTAACGCCTCCTCCAACCCCAATGTGGCCTTTGCGGGCAGCGTGCCTTACCTGATGCTGAGCGGCAACCTGATGTCGGGCTGGCAACTGGGCCGCTCGCTGCTGGCCGCGCTTGATGAATTGGCCCAGGGCCAAGACACCGAATTCATGAAGGCGAAGATCAGCACGGCGCACGTGTATGCCGAACACATCCTCACCCAGGTGCCAGGCATTCGCGACAGCATCCTGACCGGTGGCGACAGTGTGATCGACATGGCCCTCGAGGCCTACTGAAACCAGGATGCACCGCATGTCACGTTTGCCCGAAGCTCTGCGCCGTGTGCGCTTTCCGGTGATCGGCTCGCCGCTGTTCATCATCAGCAACCCCACACTCGTGATCGAGCAATGCAAGGCCGGTATCGTGGGCTCCATGCCCGCGCTCAACGCGCGTCCGGCCTCGCAACTCGACGAGTGGCTGGCTGAAATCACCGAGACGCTGGCGGCGTATGACCGTGCCCACCCCGACAACCCGAGTGCTCCCTTTGCTATCAACCAGATCGTTCACAAGAGCAACGACCGGCTGGAGCACGACGTGGCCTTGTGTGCCAAGTACAAGGTGCCCCTCGTCATCACCTCGCTGGGTGCGCGTGAAGACGTGAACCAGGCGGTGCATGCCTGGGGTGGGGTGGTGTTGCACGACATCATCAACAACCGCTTTGCGCACAAGGCGATCGAGAAAGGCGCGGATGGCCTGGTGGCGGTGGCAGCGGGTGCTGGCGGTCATGCGGGCGTGAAGAGCCCCTTTGCCCTGGTTCAGGAAATCCGCGAGTGGTTCGACGGCCCGATCGCGCTCAGCGGCTCCATGGCCACGGGCGACGCGGTGCTGGCCGCGCAGGCGATGGGGGCGGACTTTGCCTACATGGGCTCGTTGTTCATCGCGACGCTGGAAGCGCGTGCGTCAGAGGCGTACAAGCAGTGCATTGTCGACTCCAACTCGGACGACATTGTTTACAGCAATCTCTTCACGGGGGTGCACGGCAACTACCTGGCCGCCTCCATCCGCAACGCGGGCCTGGACCCCGAGCATTTGCCCGAGAGCGACCCCAGCACCATGAACTTCGGTGGCAACGCGGTCAAGGCTTGGAAAGATATCTGGGGTTGCGGACAAGGTATCGGCGCGGTCAAGTCGGTCCAGCCGACGGCCGAGGTGGTGGCACGGCTGCGCCGGGAGTACCAGGCGGCCCGAGCACGTTTGGCGATGGGATGAGCCTGAGGCAGACGCCTCAGCGATCACTCAAGGCTTCTTGCGGTGGTCGTGAATGCTCAGGAAGTCGTCGCCCTGACCCAGTGACAGCAAGCCCGTGTCAGAGTAAATACCCAGCTTGGCACGCGTATCGCTGATATCCAGATTGCGCATCGTCAACTGTCCAATGCGGTCCTGCGGCGTGAACGGTGCGTCCTCCACCTTCTCCATGCTCAGACGCTCCGGTGCATAAGTAAGGTTGGCGCTCTCGGTGTTGAGGATGGAGTAGTCGTTCCCACGGCGCAACTCAATCGTCACCTCGCCCGTCACCGCGCGTGCCACCCAGCGTTGAGCCGTCTCGCGCAGCATGATGGCTTGTGAGTCAAACCAGCGACCCTGGTAGAGCAGGCGACCCAGCTTGCGCCCGTTGTCACGGTATTGCTCGATCGTGTCCTCGTTGTGAATACCCGTGACCAGACGCTCATAGGCAATGAACAAGAGCGCCAGCCCTGGCGCCTCGTAGATGCCCCGGCTCTTGGCTTCAATGATGCGGTTCTCGATCTGGTCACTCATGCCCAGACCGTGCCGGCCCCCGATGCGGTTGGCTTCGAGAATGAGTTCCACCGGGTCGTCATACGACACGCCGTTGAGTGCCACCGGTTGGCCCTCTTCAAAGCGCACCCGCACTTCCTCGTGCTTGACAGCCACGTCTTCGCGCCAGAACGCCACCCCCATGATGGGCTGCACGATCTTGATGCCGCTGTTCAGGTGCTCGAGGTCTTTCGCCTCGTGGGTGGCGCCCAGCAGGTTGGAGTCGGTGGAGTAGGCCTTCTCGGCCGACATCTTGTAGCCAAAGCCGGCCTTGGTCATGAACGCTGACATCTCTGCGCGACCGCCCAGTTCGTCGATGAACTGCTGGTCCAGCCAGGGTTTGTAGATCTTGAGGGACGGGTTGGTCAGCAGGCCATAGCGGTAAAAACGCTCGATGTCGTTGCCCTTGAAGGTGCTGCCGTCGCCCCAGATGTTGACATCGTCTTCCTTCATGGCGGCCACCAGCATGGTGCCGGTCACTGCGCGACCGATCGGCGTGGTGTTGAAGTAGGTCAGGCCTGCGGTGCTGATGTGAAACGCACCGCATTGCAGCGCGGCAATGCCTTCATGGGCGAGTTGACGGCGGCAGTCGATCAGACGGGCCAGTTCGGCGCCGTATTGCTTGGCTTTGCGCGGAATGTCGTCGTAGTCGGCTTCGTCGGGCTGGCCCAGGTTGGCGGTGTACGCATAGGGCAGGGCGCCCTTGAGTTTCATCCAGTGCAGGGCGGCACTGGTGTCGAGGCCGCCGGAGAAGGCGATACCGACCTTTTGCCCGAGGGGCAGGCTTTGCAGAATGGTGCTCATGGTGGTCTGGCGGCGATCGATCAGCCGAAGTGGCAAATGTAGTGGTAGGGCTCGGTCACGCGGATGTCGAAACTCGAGTTGCCCGGCACGCTGAACTTCTCGCCTGCCGATGACTTGACCCACTGCGCGCTGCCGGCCAGTTTGTACTCGCACGAACCCGCCACGCATTCCATGATTTCGGGGGCGCCGGTGTTGAAGGTGAGGGTGGCGGGCAGCACCACGCCGACAGAAACCTTGGTGCCATTGGCCAGGGTCAGGCTGTGGCTGATGCAGCGTCCCTCAAAGTAGACATTGGCCTGGGTGGTGACGGTGGCGTTGGCAATCGTGGCGGTGGTCATGGTGAAGCTTGGAATCAACTAAACCATCCATTTTAGAGGAGCGCCAACTCAAACGCCCGCTGAGGGCGGGCGTTTGAGGGGAGATGGATGCGAGGATCAGCTGTTGGGGGCTGAGCCGGGCGGGGGCACGGGCATCGGACTACCCAGGGGCACGGACACCGGGGCTGGGCTGCCCAAGGGCGTGGCCGGGTAGGTGGTCACCGGGGGAGCGGCCACCGGGGTGATCTGCAGGCGAACCGTGGGGCCCGGGTCGGTCGGCATTTGCACCGAGTACTGCTTGCCTGCAAATTCGTACACCACGTTGTAGCCGGTGGTGCGGTTTTCGTAGAACACCTGGTTGGTACAGTTTTGCACCGTGCGCACTTCGGGCGCCGGGGCACCTTCGACCTTGTCGCCCAGGATGGCGCCACCGAACACGCCCAGCATGGTGGCTGCTGTGCGTCCGCTACCGCTGCCGATGTTGTTGCCCACCGTGCCACCCGCGATCGCGCCCATCAGGGCACCAGCACCGGACTTCTGGCCCTGGGTGGCCACCTGGGTGTTGGTGCACACCTGGCGTGGCACGGCCACTTGCTGGATGACTGGGGTGCTGGAGATGACACGACCGCTTTCTTGAGCGGTCGCCGACAGGTGGGTGACGCCCAGGCCCAACAGCAAAGTCACGCAGGCTGCTGTTGAGGAGCGAATCAGGGAGGATGTGAACAACATGGGTGACCTCATGGAAAACGAAGTGAGCAAAATGGACAACGATGGATCCAAGCGTTGTCAAGGGCGGTGCCTCGTCAATGCTGGCATCACCAAGCCAAGCGTGCATTTTAGGAGCCTAACGAGTTAACGCGTGAGCGAAAGCTCGAGCCCAAGGGCCCAGCGCACACTCACCCACCCTTAACGGCTTGCCAGGCGTCCGGGTTGACGCCCACCACCACGTGCCGGCCCCGCATCACCACCGGGCGCTTGATCAGGCTGGGGGTTGCCAGTAGTTGACGCCTGGCACTGGCGCGGTGCTGGACGGCCGCCTGGGTGGCCGGGTCGAGTTGGCGCCAGGTGGTGCCTTGGCGGTTCACCAGCGTCTCCCAACCGGCCTGGTCGAGCCAGATGTCGAGCGCAGCCTCGGGCACGCCCTGTTTTTTGAAATCATGGAAGTCATGCTCGACCTGGTGGTCTTGCATCCAGGCGCGCGCTTTTTTGACGCTGTCGCAGTTCGGGATGCCATAGAGGGTGATGCGGGAGGTGCTCATGCACGCATCATGCACGAATTCGGACCCTAGCCAGCGGTCTGGGTCTCTGGTGTGTCGCTCAACAAGACATGCATGAGTGAAAATTGGCGGCATGACCTTGCAAGACTGGCTGACGCATTGCGAAGCCTTACACCCCGTGTCCATTGACATGACGCTCGAGCGCGTGCGCGAGGTGGCGCACCGCATGGGCTTGCGCCTGACCATGCCGGTGATCACCGTGGCGGGTACCAATGGCAAAGGCTCGACCTGCGCCATGCTGGAGACGATTTTGCGCGAGGCCGGTTACCACACCGGGCTCTACACCTCGCCCCATCTGGTGCATTTCGAAGAGCGGTGTCGGCTCGATGGGGAGAACACTTCGGCTGAAGCCTTGATTCCCCACTTCGAGCGCGTCGAGGCTGCTCGCCAGGGGACGACGCTGACCTACTTCGAATTCACCACCCTGGCCATCCTGGACCGACTGGCGGCGGCGGCACCCGAGGTGGTGATTCTGGAGGTGGGGCTGGGCGGGCGGCTGGATGCCGTGAATGTGATCGATGCCGATTGCGCGATCATCACCAGCATCGATCTGGACCATGCCGAATTTCTCGGCAATGACCGCGAATCGATCGGCCGGGAAAAGGCCGGCATCATGCGCACCCAGCGCCCCGTGGTGGTGAGCGATCCCGTGCCACCCACCTCGGTGCTGGACCGTGCCCGCGAGGTCGATGCCCGGCTGGTGCGGCTGGGGCACGACTTTCATGTGGCGGGCGACCGCCAGCAATGGTCCTGGCGAGGTCAACAGCGCCGCTACGCCGGCCTGGCATACCCGGCCCTGCGGGGCGCCAACCAGCTCATCAACGCGGCGGGTGTGCTGGCGGCCCTGGAGGCCCTGCACGACCGGATTCCGGTCACCGCGCAGGCGGTGCGCAATGGACTGGCCTTGGTGGAGTTGCCGGGACGCTTTCAGATCGTGCCCGGTCAGCCCACCTTGGTGCTGGATGTGGCACACAACCCGCATGCGGCGGCGGCCCTGGCGGAGAACCTGGACGCGATGGGGTTTTACCCACGCACCCATGCTGTCTTTGGCGCCATGGCGGACAAGGATGTGTTGGACATCTTCGCTCGCCTGGGCCCGCTGGTCGATGTCTGGCACTTCACCGATCTGCCCACGCCGCGGGCGTCCAGTGCCGAGCAGTTACAACAAATCTTTGGCCGATTGCCGGCACGCCCGGGCGTGAGCCTGCACTGCCATCCTGCGCCTCAGGTGGCCCTGGATTCAGCCGTCAGTTTGGCGGACCCCACTGATAGAATCGTCGTCTTCGGGTCGTTTTACACGGTGGGCGGGGTCTTGCAGCAAGGCATCCCACGGTTGGATGCCCCGCATCTGAACCCTTGACTGCCATGGCATTTTTCAAATTCCGATTGCCCAACCCCGGACTGGGGGACGATGGTTCCTCGGGCGGCACATCGGGCGAAAGCCTGGAAGCACTTCGGCGCCGGGCCCGTCAGCGTCTGATCGGTGCGACGGTGCTGGTGCTGTTGGCTGTGGTGGGTTTTCCCCTCCTGTTCGATACCCAACCACGCCCGGTGTCGGTCGATATCCCCATCGACATTCCCGACAAACAAAAAACTCTGCCGCAAACGGCACCGACTGCGCTCAATCCCGCTGCTGAACCCAACGGCCATACATCAGGCACCGTGCCCACACAGGCCAGCCTGGAGCGCCATGAAGAGGTGGTGCAACCCGCCTCGACAGCCGGTGCTCCGGCCAAGCCGCCCGCTTTGCCGGTCAATGACACCCCGGTGGCGAAGGTCGATGGCGCTGGCAAGCCTGCTTCAGAGAAGACCACACCAGACAAACCAACCTCGGACAACCCGGCGGCTGACAAAGCGCTTGCCGACCAGGCACCCGACGCCACCGTGCCCCGCTTTGTGGTGCAGGTAGGGGCGTATGCCGATGACGCCAAGGCACGAGAGGTGCGTATCCGCCTTGAAAAAGCGGGCATGAAAACCTACACCCATGTGGCCGAGACCAAGGAGGGCAAACGCACCCGTGTGCGACTGGGCCCGTTTGCCACCAAGGACGAAGCGGAGAAGGCCGCTGCACGCGTCAAGACGATGAACCTGCAAGCCACGGTCCTCACGCTGTAAGCCCATGGACGCCGTGGACTGGATCCTCCTGGCCGTGTTGGGCGTCTCGGTCCTGCTGGGCATGTGGCGGGGCTTGGTTCGAGAAATCATTTCGCTGGCGGGCTGGATAGCAGGATTCTGGATAGCCCAGGATTGGGCGCCCGAGGCTGGGGCCTGGTTGCCCTTGCAAGGGGCGAGCGAGATGTTGCGTTATCTGGCGGGTTTCATCACGGTGTTCCTTGTGGTGCTCATCGTGTCGGTGGTGCTCGGCTGGGTCATCAGCAAGCTGATATCCGTCGTCGGACTGGGGTTGTTGGATCGTTTGCTCGGTGGCGTGTTTGGTGGGGTGCGTGGTGGGGTGGTGTTGCTGACGCTGGCCGTGGTGGTCAGTCTCACGCCTGTGCAGTCAGCCCCCTGGTGGACCGGTTCGTGGGTGGCTCAACACTTGGTTCATGGTTTGCAGATCTTGAAGCCGGTATTGCCGGCACATTTTGGAAAGTACTTGCCCTGATATGTGTGGAATTGTCGGCGTTGTCAGCAACGCACCCGTCAACCAGCTGATTTACGATGCGCTCTTGCTGCTGCAACACCGCGGCCAAGATGCGGCAGGTATCGTCACTCAGCTAGGCCGCAAGTTCTTCATGCACAAGGCCAAGGGCATGGTGCGTGATGTGTTCAGAACCCGCAACATGCGCGCGCTGCCCGGCACTGTGGGCCTGGGACAGGTGCGCTATCCGACCGCCGGTAACGCTTTCAGTGAGGAAGAGGCACAACCCTTTTACGTCAATGCGCCGTTCGGCTTGGTGCTGGTGCACAACGGCAACCTCACCAATGCGCAGGAACTGCGTAGCCAGTTGTTCAGTATCGATCACCGGCACATCAACACCGACAGCGATTCCGAGGTGTTGCTCAACGTGCTGGCCCACGAACTCGAGGCCACCACCCGTGGCCTCACCCTCAAGCCTGAAGATGTATTTGAGGCGGTGCGTGGCGTGCATCGGCGCATTCGCGGTTCCTACGCGGTGATTGCGATGATTGCCGGCCACGGTATTCTGGCGTTTCGCGACCCTTATGGCATTCGTCCGCTGTGCTTTGGCCGAGGACGCGACGGCACCATCATGGTGGGCAGTGAGTCGGTGACCCTGGAAGGCACCGGCCATGTCTTTGAGCGCGATGTCATGCCGGGGGAGGCTATCTTCATCGACTTGCAAGGGCAATTGCATGTGCAGCAGTGCGCCGACCACGTCAGCCTCAACCCGTGCATTTTTGAATACGTGTACCTGGCCCGACCGGACTCCACCCTGGACGGTATCTCGGTGTACCAGGCGCGTTTGAACCTGGGAGAGACGCTGGCCAAACGCGTCATCTCCACCGTGCCACCGACCGAGATTGACGTGGTGATTCCCATCCCCGAATCCAGCCGACCCAGCGCCACGCAACTCGCGCACTTGCTGGGCAAGCCGTACCGCGAGGGCTTTGTCAAAAACCGGTATGTGGGGCGTACCTTCATCATGCCGGGGCAGGGCGTTCGCAAGCGCTCGGTGCGGCAAAAACTCAATGTGATTGCCAGCGAATTTCGCGGTCGCAATGTGCTCCTGGTGGACGACTCCATCGTGCGCGGCACCACCAGTCGCGAGATCGTGCAAATGGCGCGAGACGCGGGCGCGCGCAAGGTCTACATGGCCAGCGCCGCACCCCCGGTGCGCTACCCCAATGTGTATGGCATTGACATGCCCACCTCCGAGGAACTGGTGGCTTACAACCGCAGTCTGGAAGAGGTGCGCGCACTCATTGGCTGCGACGCCCTGATCTACCAGGACGTTGACAGCATGAAGGCTGCCGTGCGGCAAGCCGCTTTGTCACCCACCCACAACATGCCGCTGAGTGGCTTTGACGCCTCCTGCTTTGATGGTGTCTATGTGACGGGCGATGTCACGGTGCAAGATATCCAGCGCATCAACCACCAGCGCGTGGATCAAGCCGAAGAGGAGGACGACGCCTCCCGCCTGGCGCTGCCCAATGCTTCAGAATAATGTGACCCGTCATGACCTCTAAACCCTCTTCACGCGACAGTTGGCACCTGGATACGCTGGCCGTTCGCGCCGCTGTTGACAAAAGCCAGTACGGCGAAAACTCGGAAGCGCTCTTCCTCACCTCCAGCTTTGTGCAGCCCGACAGCGAGACGGCGGCCCGCCGCTTTGGGGGCGAAGAGGACGGCTACATCTACTCACGCTTCACCAACCCCACGGTGGCCAGCATGGAGCAACGCCTGGCCGCCCTCGAAGGGACAGAGGCGTGCATTGGCACGTCCAGTGGCATGTCTGCGGTGTTGCTGCTGTGCATGGGGCTGCTCAAAAGTGGCGACCATGTGGTGTGTTCGCGCTCGGTGTTTGGCTCCACCCTCAAGCTGATCGGCTCCGAGTTTGGCAAGTTTGGCGTGCAGACCACCTTCGTCTCGCAAACCGAACTGGATGAATGGCGTCGCGCAGTGCAGCCCAACACCCGGTTGCTGTTTGCTGAAACGCCCACCAACCCCCTCACCGATGTGTGCGACATTGCGGCGCTGGCCGATATTGCACACCAGGCCGGCGCCTTGCTGGCCGTGGACAACTGTTTTTGCACGCCCGCCTTGCAGCGCCCCATGGATCTGGGCGCCGACATCGTGGTGCACTCGGGCACCAAACACCTGGACGGCCAGGGGCGTGTGGTGGCCGGCGCCTTGTGCGCCAGTGACGCCTTGATCCGCGGGACGTTTGTGCCCGTGATGCGCAGCGCCGGCATGAGCCTCTCGCCCTTCAACGCCTGGGTGGTGCTCAAAGGCTTGGAAACCCTGGGCATTCGCATGCAGGCGCAATCGCAGCGAGCGCTGGAGCTGGCTCACTGGCTCGAGTCGCATCCGCGTGTGGCCCGTGTGTACTACCCCGGGCTGGAGAGCCATCCTCAGCACGCGCTGGCCATGCGCCAGCAGCATGGGCTGGGTGGGGCCGTGTTGTCCTTTGATGTGAAGGGCGACTCGCCTGAAGCCGGTCGCCGCCATGCTTTCCATGTCATCGACAGCACGCAGATGCTGTCGGTCACAGCCAATCTGGGTGACGTCAAAACCACCATCACCCAACCAGCCAGCACCTCGCACGGACGTTTGACAGAGGCGCAGCGACAGGCGGCTGGCATTCAGCAGCACCTGATTCGCGTTGCGGTGGGGCTGGAACACCTGGACGACCTGAAGGCCGATCTCTCGCGCGGCCTCGACACCTATTGATGCGCCTGACTGGCGACGACCTGATTCACATGACCGCTGTACGCACCCGCTTTGCGCCGTCGCCCACGGGCTTCATCCACCTGGGCAATATTCGATCGGCCTTGTACCCTTGGGCGTTTGCCCGTGCCCAACAAGGCACCTTCATCCTGCGCATCGAAGACACCGACCTGGACCGCTCCTCCCAGGCGGCTGTCGATGTCATCCTGGAAGGGATGCAGTGGCTCGGCCTGGACCCGGACGAAGGTCCGTTCTACCAAATGCAGCGCATGGACCGCTACC